>Ga0102590_1000122_pt1 | contig 218028 bp, 195 predicted proteins | sample AraplaMF_Col_mMF_FD_76859 | JGI IMG/M metagenome (GOLD analysis project Ga0102590, IMG submission 76859) | Arabidopsis root microbial communities from the University of North Carolina, USA - plate scrape MF_Col_mMF | ecosystem: Host-associated > Plants > Roots > Endosphere | place: USA...
CTCATGAAGTGGCGGGTGGAATTGACTTGATATTCGAATGGAAGCTTGGGCCCTTTCGACAAAGTCGAATAGAGAATGCCCGCATTCGGCTTAGCGAGTAGAAGGCCGGTCGGATTGCCGTTGGCATCGCGGGTGATCTCGCCGCCAGGAGGGTTCGGTGTATCCCTGCCATAGCCGACGGCGCGGAGCGCTGCGCCGTTCAGCAGCGCGCGGTCATAGAGATGGAGCAGGAAGACCGGGGTATCGGGCGCGATGGCGTTGATCTCGTCGATCGTCGGCAGACGCTTCTCCGCAAACTGGTGTTCAGTAAAACCACCGACCACGCGAACCCATTGCGGAGCCGGCGTGATAGCCACCTGTCGCTTCAGCATGTCCATCGCATCGGCAAGCGACCGCACGCCGTCCCATCTGAGCTCCATGTTGAAGTTCAGCCCGCCGCGGACGACATGGGTGTGGTTGTCGATCAGGCCCGGCAGCACGCGCTTGCCGTTGAGATCGACGATCTTCGTATCCGGGCCGGTAAGCGCCATGATCTCGCGATCCCCCCCGACGGCGAGGAACCTGCCGTCCTTGACGGCGACAGCACTCGCGGCCGGATTGGAACGGTCGAGCGTGGTGATTAGCCCATGATGAAGGATCAGGTCGGCCGTGGTGTTCTTATCCATGTTCATCGCCTCGCAATGTTGAGTTTCAGCCCTGTTCGCTCTTGTCTGCAGACCGGGTTTCCTGCGCCTCGATTGGCAAGCCACCCTTCGGCATATGCCCGAACACATGCGGGCGCACTTGATGCAGCCATGAAAGAGCCGCCGGTTCGCTCTGCCAAAAGTTCTTGACCAGCGGCGGAAGCTGTTCGCCGACAAGAATGCCGAGAAGACCGACAAGCGCGATAACCGGCGGCGCTGGGGAACGGACGTTCATCAGTCCATAAATGATGCCCACCAAGAGGCCGGCGGCAGCCGAGATGACATAGTCTTTCATGGGACGCTCCAGGAGAACTGAGGGATTGTTGGGAGGCGCCGGCGCAACCGCCGGCGCCAATTTCTGATGGTTCAGCCTTCGTGCGCACCGAACATGGTCTTGGCATAGGTGACGCCGAGGCCGTAGGCGCCGCCGAACTTCTTGGCGATACCCGTCGTCAGGTCGTAGGTCTCGCTGCGTGCCCAGTCGCGCTGCAGCTCCAGCAGGTATTGCAGCGATGTCATCGGTTGCACGCCGGCCTGGATCATGCGCTCCATGGCGCGCTCATGCGCTTCGTCGGAAACGTCGCCGCAGGCGTCGGCGATGGCATAGACTTCGAAGCCCTGATCGAGCGCCGACAGCGTCGGGCCGACAATGCAGACGCTGGTCCAGAGGCCGCAGAAAACGAGGCGGGTCTTGCCGATCGCGTTGACCTGCTTGATGACGGCGGCGTCTTCCCAGGTGTTCATCGAGGTGCGGTCGAGGAGCGGCTGACCGGGGAAAGCCGCGGTGATCTCCTCGAACATCGGCCCCGAGAAGGACTTCTCGGCAACCGTGGTCAGGATCGTCGAAACCTCGAAACCGGCGGCGGCATGGGCGACCAGCGCGGCATTGTTGCGCAGCAGGACGGCATCGATCGACTTGGTCGCAAAGGACATCTGCGACTGGAAATCGATCATGATCAGCGTGTGATCCCTGGGCGAAATCAGCTTCGAACCGGGTGTCGGAGTGGCGGTGATGGGCATGGTCGTCCTCGTTTACAATGGGTTGACGTTCGGTGCAGAGCCTGGAGCGGCAAGCATTCGGCGGTTGCGTTTACCCGCGAGTTCCGTGAGTTCGGCTTCAAAGACCTGCCCGAGCCACACCATTGCTGAAGGCGTGGGAGTGCGCTCGTTAGATTATGTTAGAAGATGAGCCGCCACCGCTAATGACGGGTCGAGGCGCCAGTTCGCGCACGAGAAATGCGCCCCCGGACATGCTGCTCATGGCGGGCCATCGACCCGGCATGGCATGCTGCATATCGCGGAGCTTGAGAAAAAGCTGAGACGCTTCTGATTGATCGATGCCGCCAGCACCAGTGGCCGTGACCCCCGCAATCGGATGAATCAGGAGGACCGGGAATGCCCGCGCCACCGCAGCAGCGCAGAAAGTCGGCGGATATGTCGATCGGAACATATGCGGAGCAGAGTTGACTCTGCAGTTGCGGGGTTACCTTGCCGCCGAGAGTCTCGACAAATAATCCATCTCCAGCTCGCCTTCATAGGTTTCGGCGCCGATCTTCAATGCTTCGGCCACGCGCGCTTGCGTCACCTCGCTGGCGACACTCAAATCGGACTGGTGGGCTTCCACCAGAAGTCCCTCTGCGATGGAACCGAATGCTCCGGCATCCACGGCCGTCTTGGCGTGAGCGATGGTATGCGCGGGAAACGAGGCTATGCGGTGGGCCAGTTTCTCGACAAAAGGCGTCAGCTCGTCTGCCGGCAAGGCTCGATTGATATAGCCGTAGCGTTCCGCCAGCTCCGCCGAGAGATCGTTGCAACCGAGCAGCACCTCCAAGGCGCGTCCCCGCCCGATGAGCCGCGGCAATCTTTGGGTAGAGCCGCCGCCCGGAACGAGCCCGACCGCGACCTCCGGATGGCCGAAGATCGCTTTGCCGGCGGCGGCAAAACACATGTCCATCGCCAGTGCGATCTCGCTTCCTCCGCCCCGGGCGCGTCCCTCGACTTTGGCGATGGTTGCTTTAGGCATATTCCTGAACCGCTCGCCGATCGTCTGCGTCAGACGAAAGCTGCGCGTACGGGACACCATCTTGGAAGCGGCCCCGACCCGGCCCAAACCAGAGTGGGCTATGAAGAAATCAGGAAGCGCGCTCTGCAAGACCACGACCCGGACGCTCTCATCGGCCTCGAGTTCCCTGCCGAGTCTGTCGAATTCCTGCGACAGAACCTCGTCGAGAAGATTGATCGGCGGGTGATTGATGCTGACGAATGCGACTCCGGAATCAAAGTCGAACCGGAAGCATTTGTAGTCGGAATATCGCATGGGAGTGGCTCCATTTCGCTGACCGTTCCAGACGGCCGATCTGTATCTGTTTGCAGGCCTCGCGCGGTCCGTCACCCCTCCTCCGGACGGCTCAGTTCCTCGAGCAGGAAAATGAACGACTCGTACGGCCGCCCGGTCGCGTGCCGAAGACCCATCTCGCAGGTTCGGTTTGCCGAGAGATAGGCGTCGCAGGGCTCCGCATCGAGTACCGCTCGAACCTCCCGCGTCGCCGAAACGACCAGCTCGGGATGCAATAACCCCCGATCGCCGGCAGTGCCGCAACAGGTGGTGCCAACCGGAATCTCGACTTCTTCAGCCAGGTGACCGGCAAGCTGTTTGAGCGCGCCAGCCAGCCCGAGATGCGTTATCGAGCAGGTCGGGTGCACGGCGACCCGCCGCAGGGTGCGCGAAATTGTCAGGTCCGGCAGAAGATCACGACACCACACGATCGAGTCGATGATCTTGAGGCTCTCGTACTGCTCCTTCCGCTCTCCTTCGAGCTGTGTCGCGATATCCTCTTTGAGGCCGAGGGTACAGGAGGCGGCGTCGACGACGATGGGAAGGGCTCCTCCATCGCTCCAGCGCCACAGCGCATCGGCAAGGGCCTGCGCCATGTACTTGTGCCCCTGCTGATAGCCTTTCGATTTCCACGGCGTCGAGCAGCAGAGGCCGGCGACATCCGGCGGAATCCACAGCGGCTTGCCGGCCCGTTTGGACAAAGTGACAAAGGTTTCCGCAAGTGAAGGAGCAGCCGGTCGAGCGGGATCTCGACCGAACATGCGGTTGATGCAGGCGCAGAAATAGACTGCCGCGGCACCATTCCTGTCGGTTTCGGGCAGGCTGGAAGCGGCCCGCGGCATCGGCCCGGGCACCGCCGGCATAAGGTCCGGGTTGACGACACTTCGCGCGGCAGCGGTAAGAGCCGTCAGCGGCTTTACTCCAAACACCGAGGAAAATGCATGCGCTCCCGATAGGCTCACGCGCGACAGGCCCTCGACCGCTTTCCAGTGCTTCGCGAGGCGCAGCGCCGTGGCCTCGGCGGCAGGGCTGTTCTCGCGGGTTCTGAGTTCCTTGATCAAGGCCCCGGTGTTGATTCCGATCGGACAGGGAATCGAGCACATGCCGTCGCCGGCGCAGGTCTCGATCCCGTCATACTGATACTCGCGCTGAAGTTGCGCAAGCATGGCGGAGCCGTCCTTCTGGCGCGACATCTCCCGCCGCAGGGCGATCCGCTGACGCGGTGTCATGGTGACATTGCGGCTCGGACAGACCGGTTCGCAGAATCCGCACTCGATACATTGTGAGGAACCTGTAATCCCCTCGATTTGCGGGAAGGATTTCAGGTTCTCCAGGTGAAGGTTGGGATTGTGCGTCAGGATAACGTCCGGCGCCAGAATCCCGTTGGGATCGGCGAGCTGCTTTATCCGCCACATCATCGCGGCGGCCTTCTCACCCCATTCGGATACGACGAACGGCGCCATGTTCCGGCCGGTTCCGTGCTCGGCCTTTAGAGAGCCGTCATGTTTCTTGATGACGAGATCGACGAGTTCGGTCATGAAAGCCGAGTAGCGGGATCGTCCGTCTTCGCCATCGAGATCGGCGACAAGCGTGAAATGAAGGTTCCCGTGAGCTGCATGTCCCGCGACACCGGGAATGAACCCATGTTTGGCAAGCAGTTCCTGCACGTCGTGCGCGCCCTGCGCCAGACGCTCCGGCGGAAAACAGACGTCCTCCGTGATCAGCGTCGAGCCTTCCGGGCGATTCTTGCCGATCAGACCCAGAAGCCCCTCCCGGACGTGCCAGGCGAGTTCGATCGCCTCGGCGACGCTCGTGAACTCGACCGGCTGGATCAGCCTGGCGGCACTCACATGCTCGATGACCTGGCGTTGTTTTTCTTCGAGCGCGTCCTGATCTTCGGCGCCGATCTCGACGAGCAGGGCGGCGGCTTTGGGGTCGAGGCTTTTCCAGTAGGAGGGAGTTTCCGCAAAGGCCTGACCGGCGGCAGTCAGCGCCGGAGCGACCATCAGCTCGACGGCGGAGGCGCCGAGGCTGACGAGGCCGGGAACGAGGGCGATCGCTTCGTCGATCGTGGGCACCGGAATCCAGGCCACGCTCGTCACGCGGGGCGCCGGAATCGTCTCGACGACCGCTTCGGCGATGAATGCGAGTGTGCCCTCGGAGCCGACGAGGAGGCGTCGAAAGATTTCAAGCGGCGTTTCACCGTCGAGAAGCGCACAGAGGCGCAATCCGTGCGTGTTCCTGATCGCGTATTTGCGGCGCACACGATCCGCCAGCGCCGGATCTGCCAGAAGCTCTCTTCTGAGATCGAGCAAGCCTTCCGCAAGCCGCGGCTCCGCCACGGCGAACTCTATTTCCGCATCGGGACTCGACGTGTCGATGACGGCGCCGGATGGTGTTACGAAGGTGAGCGCGGAGACAGTATGGTAGGCATCTTTCTGGACGGTGCAGCGCATGCCGCCGGAGTTGTTGGCAATCACGCCTCCGATTGTGCAGGCATGCGAGCTGGCGGGATCCGGCCCCAGCCGGCGGCCGTGCCGCTGCAGCAGGGAGTTGATGTGGCCGAGGATCATCCCGGGACGCGCCCGCACGCGCCGGCCGTCATCCTCTACTTTGCCGCCATACCAGTGACGGCGCACATCGATCAGAATGTCGTCGGATTGCGATTGACCGTTGAGACTCGTGCCCGCCGCCCGAAACGTCGCGTGCCGCCCGGTCTCCCGGCAATAGCGGAAGAGCTTGACAATGTCATCGGTCGTTCGAGGCAACACCACGACTTGAGGGATGAGCCGATACGGGCTTGCATCGGAGGCATACCGTACGAGATCGATTGCCCTGTGGAAGACGATCTCCTTTCCGAGGAGGGCGACAAGATCGGCCTTCAGGTCACTTGGGGTCCCGTTGACCAGAGAGGCAGGGACTTCGTCGCACTTCGGCGGGCCGTCGAACCGTCCAATGCGGGCGGGCTTTGCGGAAAATAGCTTTCTAGTCAACGCATTGTCTCCTTTTCACTCGCCCAGTATGGGATTGCTCAAGACACCCATGCCCTCGATTTCCACTTCGAAGACATCGCCCGGCTGCATGAAAACAGGTGGCTTTCGCGCCGCCCCGACGCCACCGGGTGTCCCGGTGATGATCACATCACCCGGCTCCAGACTCATCGCGACGCTGATCATTTCGATCAGCGCGGAGACGCCGAAGATCAGCTGATCGGTACGCGCATCCTGCATCATTCGGCCGTTGAGGCGCCCCTGAATGCGCAGGCCGTCAGCCCCCGGCGGCACGGCATCTGGTGTCACCAGCCAGGGACCGAAAGCGCCTGTGGCGTCGAAATTTTTGCCCATCGTCCATTGCGGCGTGCGCAGTTGAAAATCGCGTATCGACGCATCGTTGAACAGCGAGTATCCCGCAACGTGATCGAGGGCCCTGTCGCGGTGGATGCGGCGTCCGCTCCGGCCGATCACCACGGCGAGCTCCGCCTCATAGTCGAGCGCAGAGGATTCGCTTGGCCGCCGGATCGGTTCATCGTGGGCGATCAGGCTTGTCGCGAAACGCGCGAAAATTTCGGGATAGGCCGGCTTCTTGAGTCCGCTTTCCTCGAGGTGATCATCGTAGTTGAGACCGACACAGAGAATTTTCGGCGGCTTGGGCACCGGAGGCAGTATCCGAACTGCGTTCAGGTCTATCGCATGCATAGCCAGAAGGTCCTTGCCTATGCGCAACAGATCCGCACCTTGCGCTATCAGTTCGGGCAGAGTGCCTGGGAAGCCGCTTTCACGCTCCGTAAGGCCATGCCAGCCGGAGCCGCCATCCGCTGCAATTCCGGGGACACTCCCCTTCTCAAAATGGACAATGTGCATAGGTCGCTCCTTCAGTGGCGTGTGCATGTGCCTTGCGTGCATTCAATGGCATTCTCATCCAGCCGCGCTTGAACGCGGCTGCTCGATTTTGGCCAGTCGTGCTCAAAACGGTCAGCCTCTCGGTACGGTGATGGCGGCGTGGAGCTTTTCGATCTGGGCGGGGTCGAAGCCGAGCTCTTTGAGAATTTCGTGATTGTGCTCGCCGAGGCCGGGCGCGCGACGTGCGGGTTCCTTTGCAATGCCGTGCACCTGCATGGGGCTGCTGACTGTAAGAGTCAGCTTGTCTCCCGCGCCCTTATAGGTGAGTGCCTCGTCGGAGCCGCGAATGACAATCCCAACTTCCGCATCCGGCGGGGCGGCAGCCCCGGGCCCTTCATAGGGGTGATGGGTGAGGAGTTCTGCCGATAGGAAGGACCAGCCCAAGTCAATGGATGACTTGAGCAGCGTCGAGCTCGGGTATTTCATGTCACTCGTCCTGGAGGGGTTGCTCGAGACGCCCATGTCTGTGCGCAAGAGATCTGCACCTTGCGCAATCAGTTCGGGCGGAGTGCCTGGAAAGCCGCTTTCGCGTTCCGTATGCGCATAGGTCTCTTCTCAGTGGCGTGCGGGCATGTGCCTTGCATGCATTCAATGGCATTCTCATCCGCAGCCGCGCTTGAACGCGGCTGCTCGATTTTGGCCAGTCATGCTCAAAACTGTCAGCTGACGTGCTTGGATAAAGACACGCGTCGCGTTCGCACGATTCAGGGCTGGATCTGCACGACGACACCGGAAACTGCAGTGGCGATTTCACGCAGTTTGGCAGCAAGATCCGCGCTCACCAGCGTCAGGAGTTTGGCGCGGAGTGCCGGCCTGCTGGCCATAAACTCTACCAATTGCCGCCAGTCCCACTTTACAACGGTTCCATAGCTGCGCGACACGACATCCACCGGACTGGCCAGACCACTATAGGCGCTCACATCCCCGATAAGTTGACCGGGGCGAAATGCCATTCTGGTCCCATTGGCAAGGAGTGCTTCAATTTCGCCGGAAATGAGGACGATCACGTCGGAGATCGGCTGGCCCTTTTCGAGGATGACGTCCCCAGGCGAATAGTCGACCCATTGGGCAAGGGTGACCAATTTCAAAAATTCTTTTTTCTCGATAGAGGTGAAGGCGATGCGATAAAGCTGTTCTTCCTTCTCGTTGAGAACGGCCGGGCGCCGTTCCAAAGCGGTGGTCACGATGCGAACCGCATTTACGGCCATGAATGCTGCGCTCCAAAAAAGGGGCGCCCATAATGTTTCCTGCTGAAAGTAATAATACGGCAGTATCACTGCCTCGCCGAAAAACGACAAAATCCGCAGCTTCAGGACGTCCCGAGCTGAGAAGGCGACAAGAAACACGATGTTCGACAGGTTAACCAGACCATCGATTCCGAAAAGCTGACTAGCCACAAGCTCGTACATGGATACATCCTGATGTTTGGGTGCCCCGTCAATCGGCCACGGAAGCGGCCCCGGGTCGGCGTGCAAGAAGCACCGTCGTGGGGCGCGATGCCGCCGCCGCGGAGGCTCTTACGCCCGGCCTCACGCGACGGTCTTGTATGGGATTGACGTCAAGCGGCGTGATAGGCGTTCAAAAGTACGCTGGCCGGGAACCGACATCGTCGCAAAACAGAGCAGCGTCCAAAAGGTATCACGTCCGTCCAAGACAGCGGCGTCGCTTCTGCTAACATGTCACCGTCGCTGGACGAGTTCCTTTCCCAAGAACCGCCGGAGACCTGCCGCCGGACAGGGCTGCCTCCTCCCAACTGTCGTCAGCGCGGCCCGCAGCTTCCATCCCGCTGCGCATACGGCCGGCTCCAGTCTTGCTGTTGACGCCGGAGCCGGCCGTGTCACGACTGCGCGGCGCGTCTTTTCAGACGCGCAAGGACGCTGTGACATTTTGAAATGCGGCCGGAGAACACCTGGCCCCAACAGAATCGGGATCCACAGTGTCGCCTTCGACCTCACCGAAGATACGGTTTCTCGCCGCGTCGGTTCTCAAAGATAATGAGTTCAAGCGAAGCCGCGCCCGTGCTCTGGATAGTATGTGCGGTATCGGCCGGAACGCTGTAGACGTCGCCTTCGTTCACAGAAGCCAACGCGGCTTCGCCGTTCGCGAGAATGACTTGCAGTTCGCCTCGCCCACGCAAGATATAGACGAATCCACCCTGCGCGCAGCGATAAACCTCCCGCGCACGCTGCGGTGCTATGGATTTCACCGACACGAGCAAATGACTTATGAATGGCCACCCTGCCGGCCCTTCAAAGTCGTCCTCCGGTGAAAGAGCATGTTTGAGGGCGAAACGCGACCTCCCTGCAGTGTTGTTCGCTGCGCCTCCACCGGGATGTCTGCGAGCGGTCAGCGTCTCGACAAAGCTCTGTGGCATGAGGACGGCGCTGCCTTGAACCCCGCCCCGCTTGAGAGGCTGTTCCGTTCGCGCGAAAGACATTTCCTCGGCGAGCACGAACACGAATTTTGCGGCATCGTCGCCGATGTTCTCAATGCTATGGCTACTCTTTGAAGGCAAAAATATTGCTTCGCCGTCTTCAATCACAAAGGAGTCGGAGCTGCCGTGGCGACTAAGCACGCTGACGAGAGCTCTGCCACCGATACAATAGCCGATTTGTTCGATCGCTTGACTTTGGGTCGTCCTCACGCCGCCGGCAAAAATGACAACTCTTCTCAGTGAGACGTTCTCGGGAAGCGGCAGGTGCGTATGGTCCAGATTGGCGATGCATCCAGCTTCGCCGGAATAGCTTGTCAGCTGTTCGGTGAGCGAGGCGACATCTCTATATCTCAACTCGGAAATCGTCACAGGTAGCTCCACTAGAGCATGATGCCGAAAAGTGTCAGCGGTTTTCGGACGACATCATGCACTAACTCTTTAATTTAGAACGGGATTCAGATTTTAGGCCGGCTCGGCCTAAAATCATCCCGTTCTGGAAAATTCACGCGTTCCACCAACGCAAGAATAAAGTCATCACGGGCAATGCCACCGACTGGCACCACCGACCCGATCCAACCAGATGTTCAAACGCCCAGATGCGATGCACTGCGCCGCTCGAACGTCGAACGAAACGGGTCAGCAGCGGGCATGCTCTCCGCGAGCCGTCTCGTGACGGCCAAACCAAGCTCAGCATGGTTGCTTGCCTGGCGAAGATCGCCCTTGGCCTTGAATATCGCCGCGGCTGTGGCCCGGACCCGCCATTCTGCTATCGGAGCCATTCCACCTTCGCATTCGTTCAATGCTCTCGTTACGTGTTCCAAAGCCTCAGGCGCTTTGCCGCATGACAATGCCGCTCGCGCCCTTGCTTCCCAGGCCAGGGCTCGCCAGGTTCGATCGTCAGTGTTCATCGCCGCTTGAGACAGGTGGGTCGCACGAGCGAGGCCCTCATCGTGATCACCCTGCTCGATGTGAGAATTTACCATTCCCCATTCGAGTACGAGACGCCAATACCAATCCAGATAGGCAGGCTGCCGGTCCATCTCTTCCTCTGCCACGCTGAAATCGACGAGAGCTCCGGCATTGTCGCCGAGGCCTGCCTTTGCCAAGCCGCGATGAACCAAAGCGATCCTGCGGTAATGAGGCAGGATTTGACCGGTGGCATCACCGATCGGGTGGGAGGTGGCCGGTTCACAATCTTTCAAGGTGCCTTCAAAGTCCAAAGCATGGAAGCGGAAGGCGCCACGTTCGATTTGAAAGGAACGAACGGCAGACAAGTCGCCCTCTCGGGAGAAAGCGGCGATGCTGCTGTCCAATTCCTTCAATGCCAAGCCGAATTCACCGAGATAGAACAGCGACCAGGGCTCGGCGCTGTAGCGCATCCAGATCGCCGAGGCCAAATCAATTTCGACCGGGCTCTGTGAACTATCGGAGAGCACCTTGTAGCTGCTCTCCACAAGGTCACGAACCTCTCGGTGGCGTGATGAAACGAGGCATATCATGCTGAAGCTGAGTTGAGCCCTGGCGATGGCCAGTTGATCGCCTCCCTCCATCAGCCGGGCAAATACTTCTTCACATTGACCGGCAACAACCCTGTCCCAGCCCGATCCCAGGAGCCGCCGCGCACGGGCCGCTAGCCGCGTAATGTCGCGTTGGACAGGATCTGTCTGCTGTTCGCAAAGCACCAGGACCTCTTCGAGGACTTGCAGGCTAAAGGCGAGATCGTTCCAATTGGTGGTATAAGCCAGCCCGAGGAGCGCTCGGCACAGGATATCGACGTCACCGTGTCGCCTGGCCCTTTCCGCCAACTCTTGAAACGTTTCACGGGCCCGGGGGTCGCGGGCTGCCGCTTGGATTGTCGCGCGTTGCTCGAGGAACTCCAGCTCCACGGGAATGCGGACGCCATCCGGCAGATGAGCGGCCAGATCAACGGCACGGTCCAGAATGGCGAACGTGTCATTCCGCGAAAACCGGATATTGGCAACGCGCAGAGCCGAACGGAGATAAGCCAGCGCCCGCGACCAATCCCGCGCCAAGGCGAAGTGCTCCGCGAGTGGTATCGCGACGTCATTTCGCTGATCTTGCGGATAAATCTCCTCCAATCGCTCCGCAATCGTGCGATGCAGGTATGCGCGGCGCACCAGTCCGATCCGGCCGTAGACGACCTGACGATATACGGCATGGTTGAATGTATAGGTACGGACCAGCTGATTGTCGGGAAGTGTCAGCAGCTTGTCGCGGCGGATCACGCCTGATGTGAATCGTTCGCAGATGCTCTCGAAGGTCTGCTCATCCAGGCCTGCAGCGCGCGCTGATGTCACCGGATCAAAGCGATTGCCCGCCACGCTGGCTGCTTCGAGCACCCTATGTTCCTCGTCGGTCAGCCCTTCGATTCTTGCCTCGATCGCGCTGGTGAGGGACGGCGGCGTATCGGAGGCCAAGTCGGTGAGCGGAACGAGGGGTTCCCAACCCTGCGCCGTATGAGATACCTCGCCGCGTCCCGTCAGAAATTCGAGTGTGGCCCGCATGAAGAGGGGATTTCCACCCGTCCGTTCTTCAATGACACGCGCGAATTTCGAGATGCCTGATGCTTCCAGGGATTTGCCCGAAATGATTTCCGCAATCTCCGTCACCAAGAGAGGTGCCAGATTCATCTCAACGCAATACTTGCGTAAAGCGAGGTCGCGAGTCACCTGCGTCAGCGGATGAGGAACGGTCTTCAAGTCTGCGAGCCGGCGCGTTCCGATCAGCATCAGTCTCGCAGCGGTGCGGCGGCGGCTGAGCGCGGAGATGAAGTCGATGGTTGCGAAATCGGCCCAATGAAGATCCTCAAGCACCAGTAAAAGTGGACGCTCCAAGGTCAATTCATCAAAAAGACAGCAGGCCTCCCACACCATTCGGCCCACTGCGTCGAGAGCGACATGCTGTTTTAGATGCGTCCGCTGCGCGCTGGAAATTTGGTCCGGCATCTGAGCTGCCCATGTCGGAGCGTGCTCCAATAAAGCTCGGATTACCCTCGTCCTATCCGGTCCGCTGCACAGTCCGCGAAGTGCCTCAAACAGGGGAGCATAGGGCTGGACGCCCGAGAAGCCCTCGATACAGTAGCCCCGCGCAACCGCAAGGTCGGGATAGGTGCCAAGCTGCCCGATGAAATGCTCGACCAGCGTGGTCTTTCCAACGCCCGGTTCCCCGCCGATGAACACCGTTTGACGGTCACCGGCCGCCGCATGCTCGAGCAAGCCGAGCAACTGCCGCAAGGCCTCGGCGCGGCCTGCGAAGACGCCGAGTTCCAGCGGTGCCGCCCTTTCGTGCCCGGCAGAGGTGAGCCTGCCCATCTTGCCGACGAACCGGTATCCCCTGCCCCTTAGCGTTTCGATGAAGCGGGAATTTGCGCCCTTGTCACCAAGTGTCGTGCGGATCGCCAGGATATGGCTTTTCACAACCTCCGGCTGTACGTGGATGTCGGGCCAAACAGCACTCAGCAGCTCTTCGTGGCTGATAAGCCTTCCTGGATTGTCAACCAGGAAGCGAAGAACGTCGAAGCTCTTCGGCGGCAGATTAACGCGATCTTCAGTGCCGGCGCCATTCCGTCGCCACAGGCACATGTTGACGAGGTCGATCCGAAACGCCGACGCTTCCACTACATCGGTCATATGAGAGGTTTCCTCTTCGCCTGGCTCTCCGAGATCATAATAACCCAAGCGATCCCGCTCGGCATACTGCCTCGCTGCGGGTGCTGACCGAAAGCTTGGCAAAGATGCGTTTGACATGCGATTTCACCGTCTCGGGAGAGATTTGGAGTGTCCGCGCGATGAGCTTGTTCGAAAAGCCCTGACCGATCATTGCAACGATGTCGCGCTCGCGCTTACTGAGCGCTTCGCCAACCCGGCTGCTTGGCTGATAGGATTGGTCCGTCGACTTTCGAGCATTCCATGCCGAGAGCAGGCTTCCAAGGAATGGAAGCATTTCGCGGCCTGGTGTCCAGGCCATCTCTGCTCGTCGATAGGCCCTCTTCAGCAGCATATTCAGTCCTGCTCCTCCATCGAGGAAGGTCTGATGGAGGCCGCCGTCGGCTCCCGCTTTGAGCGCACGGAAGAAGAGCGTGTCCGCCTCCTCCGTTTCTCCGATGGAGGCGAGCATCTGCAACAGCTCGACCGCAAGCCGGCAACCCCTATAATAATCCCGCTGCTCAAGGGACTCGTGGTAGAGCTGACGCAACGACGCCACAGCCTCGCTCGACGGCCCTTCCGCCCAGGACAGGCGCAAGCGCGTGAGCGTCCGATACGTCATGACCTGGGGTCGCGAATATGCACAGCCATGCGTCTCGGCCTGGCGCTCAAGGCTCTCAAACGCACGACACGCTTCCGTCATCAGTCCGGCTTCCAGCAGCAAATGCACGCGCTCGCAAATGCAGGCGGCGACCAGCCGTGGCCAGCCGCGCCGCTCGCCCAGGATTTCTCCTTCGCGAAGCAGCAGCACCGCGACGTCTTGCTGCATTCTCTGCCTGGCGATGCGGGCCAGGATAACGTAGGCTCGCACCGCGCTTTCGATTGTGCCCTCGGCCTTGATGATTGGCAGCCGATCATGGAGCATTGCATCGGCTTGGTCCAAATAGCCCTCTTCGTACAGGATCTCGGCGGTCAGGCACGCAGGAAGGGACGCCAGTCCACCGGCTCCCTTCAGCGCACCCTCCCCCATGGATGCCGCATCGGATGCCAGCCGCTTGGCAGTCGCCAACTGCAGTTGGCTGAGTGCTATCGCGGCCTCGATCGATACGTCCAGCATCGCCGAAATTGCCCGAGACCTTGGACCACGGACGAGGGCCTGCCGCTTGGCAAGAGAGTCGTAAAAGTCGAACATGCCGTGTTGCCAAAACGCCAACCGGCTGAGCGTTGCGGCAAAATAGTTCTGCTCGTACGTTCCGCTTTCCTTCAAATGTGACATGGCAATTTCGAGCGCGGCAAGACTGTCGTCCCGCAGGACACATGCCGCAGTGCGAAAGAGCCGGATTGCCGTGCGGAAGCGCTTTGCCATCGCTGGTGGAAGATCGCCCAGTTGAACCTCTAGCCGCTCAATTTCGGCGAGCGCCTCGTTGACCTGCATGGCGACCAACAGGCGCAAGACCTGCGCCAGTCTCCGTCGAAGATGCGGCACCGATGCGCCAGTGAGACTCTGCCTGGTCTTGCACCGCCAAAGAGGGAGTTCCGTCTCCTCGAAGACGCCTCCCGATGCCGAAGATGCCGCAAGGCTTTCGCGTCTCTGTGCAATTCCGAAAGACGTCGTGATTGGCGTCGGCGGCTCGATCTGGCTGACGGAAAGGCGCGACACATTCCAAGGAGCAGCAACTGCCCCAAAGCGCTCCTGCGCAATGACATTATCCGTGACGTTATCCCGCATGCGTTGTTCGTCCGAGACCGTGCTAGAGAAGCATCGCGAATAGGGGCGAGGCCAGGATCAACCTACGACCAAATGCCAAGCTGGTCGTGATTTTCCGGTAGTCTTCTCGTAATGCGTCCGTCTTGTTTGGTATCCGATCGGTTTCGTCAGCTCGTCGGGGAGGACTGAACGCTTTTGGAGATGCGAATCGTCCGCCGAGCGATCGTTGAGCGCCCTCCCCCATATCAATCGGCAAATCCCCCAAAAGGGGGTTTGAGCTGACGCCGGACTAAATGCAAGATCGCAATGGTCATCGCGAGGCTGGGGAGCCGAAGCTGGGGAGTTCGGGCATCCGCGCCCTTCCCTTGGCTGCCGTGACTTCGGCGGCGGGCGAATTGAAAACCTCAAAAAGTGACCCATGAGGCGCTCTTTCTGGCCTTTGACATTCGTTTCGTCTGGTGTGTGGGAGAGCCCGACGATGGCGGTTGACGCAAATCTGACTGAACTGACCGCCCTGATCGTCGCTTCCTTCGTTTCGAACAACTCACTGACGGCCGCAGAACTGCCTGGCCTGATTGCGTCGACGCACGAGGCGCTTGAGAAGATCGACGCTCCTCGTTCAATCGCGAACGTCCCCGATCAACCCGCTGTCCCGATCGCGGAGTCCGTCACGCAGGACTATCTCGTCTGCTTGAACGACGGGCGGAAGCTTCGAGCGCTCAAGCGCTATCTGCAGCGCAAATATTCGCAGTCACCTGAGGAATACAGGAAAAGGTGGGGTCTTCCGGACGATTACCCGATGGTCGCACCCGCTTATTCGGAACTTCGGGCAAAAATTGCAAAGAAGAAAACCATCGGTTCTGGTGACGGCTCCTGAACTCGCACGAGTGCGCGCGTGTCGTTCGGCCACGTTGCCGGAACGATCTGGGCATCAAGATAAAGGATGGCGGGGCTGGTCTCTCGCCGGCGGCAGGAAACGCGCGAACAGCATCCGCGGGAGAATGAGTCCAAGAGCCATCGCCAGCACGATGAAAAGTGCAGTGGCCCCGTTCGATACGAGTGCCGCCAGCAACTCCACCGGCGCTTGGGCTCCTTTTGAGACCAGCTCGGATAGATCGCTGGCCGCATGAAAAAGAAAGAACCCTGGCATCATCGAGACGACAGCAGAGAAGCCGAGGGCAGCATGCGGCAAATGCAGGCGATCAGCGACAGGCGTGACAAAGAGGCCAGCAAGCAGGCATGCGGCGAACGCGCCGGTCGCGACGTCAGCCCCTGCGAAGGAGATTGCCGCCCAGCGCGCCGCATGCGCAAGCATGCCAATTGCAATGGGAAGAGGCAGAAGGCGCCACGGCATCGAGAAAAAGGTGCCGAATGCCGCGGCTGCGCAACCGGCTGCGATCACATCTGCCGCAAACGGCACCATTGCAGCTGGTGCTGCTGGTGCCAGGGATGCGCCACAGGCCTCGAATCCAACCAGCAGGCCGATGCTGGCTGCCAGGATCAAAAGCCCTGCATAGGTCAGTCGCGCAAGACCGAGCGCGACGCGGGCGCGTGCCATATCGATCGCACCATTCAGGATGTGCGGTCCCGGTACCAAAATCATGCAGGGGCAAAGCGCGGTGAGAGACAACGCCGCGCCCGGTAGTTGCAACCGCTCGGCAGCGGCCGCGACAACGCCTGCGAGCAAGCCGGCACCGAGAGGCTGAACGAAGGGATTGCCGGAAACCTTCGCCAACCAACGGCGAAACAGCGCACCCAGGCCGGCGCTAAAAGCCATCAACAACAGGCTGGCAGCTTCGTTCGCGCCGAAAATGACGCCGAGAGCCGCGGCACCCAGGGCCGCGAAAAGCGCGAAACGCGGTGTGGAGGCCGGCGGATGATGCGCCGCCGCCGCTTCCAGCGCCAGGCGTGCGTCCTGTGGCGCCAATGTCCCCTGGCAGATCTGATCGATCACCCCCATGATGCCCAGCACTTTTCCCATGTCGGCGGCAAGGGGCATCGCCGGCAGGATTTCGGAGTGAGGCGACCGATGAATCTCGACGGTGAGCTCGCCCCACCGCGCCAGCACCCTGACAGGTATGCCAAGCGCGTCACCGAGCCGTTCTGCGGCGGCGATCGTTTGTTCTGTCATCTGCCCGTGGACGAACAGAAGCTCCGCGGCTAACGCGACGGTATCAAGCGCGCCGGAACGGCTTAAGGGGGACGAAGGCGCAAGTGACCCGCTATCGTTAGTCATCTGATGTTCCAGTTCATTGGTGACAGGAGGCCCTGCCGCTAAAGCGCAGCTCGTCAAAAATCTGGGCTGGCCGCCACCAGCTCGACAGGGCGATCCGCGCCAAGCGCGCATCCCGAGGTCAACGTCAGCTCATGGGCAGGAACCAGCGCAGACAATGCACCTTTCCGGCTTCACCGTTTGATCCAAACCGTCATCCCCGGCTCCATCGCATCGCTGTCCCCCACCGGATCGACCCTGAGCAGGAAGCTGTTCAGATCATGGTCGCCAACGGCACGCGCTGCCTTCCAGGTCGCAAATGCTCCGAGAGGCACCAGTTCCGTCACTTTCCCGGCGATGGTCTGGTCGGTCGATGTCAACAGGCTGACCTCGCTGCCGATCGACAGGCCGCGAAGATCGTCCTCACGGACGACGAAGGTGGCAAAGCGGCCTTTGTCGGCATAGAGGGTCATGGTCGACTGTCCAGGCGAGAGGATTTCGCCGGGATTGGCGATAACAGTCGCGATCTGGCCGTCAACAGGCGCGACCAGAGACGTCTTGGCAAGGGTCGCCTCATCGTCCCGGGTCACGGCATCGGCGAGCTCGACGTTCGCGTCGGCGATCGCCCGCTCCTGGATGGTCGGGCCGTTGCGGTTCATCAACAAGGTCGCCTGAAGGGATGCCAGATTGGCCTTCGCCTTGTCGAGCGTCGCGCTATCCTCATCCAACTGCTGTTGCGTGGAAACATCGTGCCTGGCGAGGTTCTGCACGCGCTCGAATTCCTGTTCGGCCAGCGCGACGTTTGCCTGCGCGATGCTGACATTATGTTCGGAGATGTTGACCTCTTCCTGGCGAAGGCCCGCATAGGTGTTTTGCCGGTCAGCACGCGCCTTCGCCGCCGCGGCCCTCGCCTGTTGCACGGCCGCGCTCGTCTCCGGACTGCTCAGCACCGCAATAACCTCTCCGGCGCGGACTTGCTGTCCCGCCGAAACGGCAATGCTCTGCAACCGCGCCTCGAGCTCCGGCGCAATGCGGATCTCCGTCTCGTGGACGACGCCGATCAACCCGGTTTGCTTGGGCTCTCCGAACGGCCATTGCCATGACGACAATCCGAAGACGGCGGCGCCCATCACCGCGAGCGAAGCTAGGCGCGCATACCGATGATCAAATCTCATGGCCGGTTCTCCTGTTGCGGACAAAACCCGCGACAATGGCAAGGGCGCCGTAGATGCAGGCAAGCGCCCAGAGGGAAAGCCAGTCTGTGAACACGTCGTTCAGCGTGGCCCCCATCTGGTTGATTCTGACTAGGCCGTCGATCGCCGAGGTGCTGGGGAATATCCGGCTGAGATTGCGCAAGGTGGCCGGGATGGCGTCGGCGGGCCAGGACACCCCGACCAGGAAAAACAGCGGCAGGCTCGTCGCAATGAACAGGATCACCGCACTTTCGCCGCGCCTGAAGAAGCTGCCAAGAAATTGGGCCAGGAAGCTGACGGCCAGTACGAAGGGAATGACCATCAGACACAGATCTCTCACACTGCCGAGCGTGGCAAAGCCATAGATGCGCGGCAGAACGATCAGAAACAGTGCAAAGCCGGGCAGCGCAAGGACAAGGTGAGCGAGCGCCTGCCCGACGATCGCGCGCGCCCGGCCGCGCCGCCGTCGCGCTTCGGATCCGCCGGCTTGAAAAGCCGCGCCCCCGAGTGTCGCAATCCCCATGAATTGGGACTGCTGAAGAATGAGCATGAAGGCGGCGGGCACGACATAGCTTGCGTAACCCCCGGTCGGGTTGAAAAGCGGCTCCGAGAGCGCCTCGACAGGGGAGTTTTTCGTGATTGCCGCATGCGCAAGACTGCCATCCAGGCGCGCACCCGAGGCCGCTATCGCGAGGTTTGTCGACCCGAGCGCCTCGTCGATGCCCAGTCCCATGCGGCTGTACATGAGGAAGTAGGCAGCATCGATATAGGTCGGCATGCGCGCGGGATTGCCTTTCAGGACTTCCCGGGCAGTGCCCTCAGGTATGCCGACGATCGCGTATACCTGCCGGCGATCCAACGCCGCCTGCGCTTCGGCGAGTGTGTTCGTCCTGATATCGACGCTGAGTGCCTCGTCTGCATTGAGAGCCTGGACGACACCACGGCTCAACTCCGTTCGATCCTGGTCGACGACGGCGACAGGAATACGTTTCAAGACCTGACCGAGATAGGGTTGTGGGTAGAAAACGCCATAGATGATCGGGGCGAGCACGATCAGGCCGAAGACCGTCTTGTTGCCGCGCGCCGTTTGCAACTCGAGCAGGAAGGAACGTCCCATGCGGGGAGGTCCGGAGACCGGGGCCGCCGCTGCCATCGGATGTTTGCTCCGAACTGTCGATTTCGGGCTTCGCAGCCTTAGCCAGGCAAGCAGGAAATAGAGGATTGCAAGCCCGCCCAATATCGCAAACGGCGTTGCCGACACCTGCGCCGGAAGTCCTCTCACCGCCTGGTCGAACAGGATCTGGATATACCAGCGCAGGGGAAGGACATCCCCCCAAGCCCGTGCGAACCCGTTCATGGCGAGCACCGGAAAGCCGACGCCGACGAAGCCGAACGCCGGCGAGCAAATGATGCCGGTGAGGCTGAGACCGACCGCCAGGTTTCGCACCAGCAGTTGCAACAATGCGCCAAGGCTCAGATAGGCGATCAGCAGCAGAATGGCGGCTGCTGCCAGAATGACCGAATTGCCGCGAAACGGCACCTGATAGACCGCATCGATAATCACGGCACAGCCGGCCATGATGATGATGAGAATGCCCAGAATCGGCGCAAGCTTTCCGACAATGGCCGCAAGCGGGCTGCCACCTGCGGCCCGCAGCCATTCCGCCGGATCGCGCGATGAATACTCAGATCCAACGGCATAGCCGCCGGCAATGGCGGTGACCATATGCAGGATGGTCGGCAGGATGGCGCGTAGCAGGAATTGCGCATAGTTCAGGGCCGGATTGCTGAGAACATATTTTTCGGCAATGAGCTGGCCCGGCTGGAACGACTTGCCCTCTGTCTGCAATTCCGTGACGAGCGCTGCCGTCTGAGAGCTGATTGCACTCGACAAGGCGCTCGCAGCGTTGTTGCCGGGCGTATAATATTGGCGATTGTAAAAGGTGACGATCTGCGGGCGCTTCAACGCCAGCACATCCTTTTCGAAATCCGGTGGAATATAGACCGCGGCAATGGCGCGCCCGGAGCGAATGGAGTGCATGGCGCCATTCAGGTCGCTTGAACGCCACGCGACGCTGACGCCTGGGGCGGCGCTGATCGCCTGGGCATATTTTTCCGAGGTTGGCGAACGGTCCGCGTCGACAATATCCACATGAAGGTTGCGGATGACGGCATGACTGAAGGTCCAGCTCAGCAGGCCGAAGCCGAAAAGCGGGACGATGACGATAAGGAGAAGCGCCAGCCGGTCGCTGACCATCCAACGCAATTCACGCTGCGCGACGAGCAACAGGCCGGGTCGAACCGCGTTCATTTCTGTTGACCCGGCGGAATGGCATAAACACTCATGCCTGGGCGCAGATCGGGAACGGCCGGATCGGGATAGGCGCGAACCTCGAAGGTGCGCAAGTCGAAGTCGCCGGTCGCGCGCGTCGCGCGCCAATCGGCATATTCGCCTTTGGCGGCAATGACGCGAATAACAACCGAAATTTTGCGATCCCCCAATGCCGGCACGCGGGCCTCGAAGCGGTCCCCGACTGTCAAGCCTTTCACAAGATCTTCACGCAGGTCGAATGTCAGCCACACATCGCTGAGGTCCACCAGCGACAACAACGGCACGCCGGGGGCGACATATTCGCCAAGCTCGGCACCAATTTGATAGACTTGGGCGTTGACGGGCGCTGCTACCGTCAATTCGTTCACTTCAGCCTTGGCCGTGTCGATGGCCGCCTGCGCCTGCGCGACATTGGCCACGGCGATCTCGCGTTGCTCCTTCGTATAGCCGTTGACCGCCTCTTGATAAGCGAGATTTGCCTGGTCGTTCGTGCGCTGGGCAACGACGAGGGAGTTGGTGGCATCATCCAGTCGTTGGATCGGCGCGCTTCCGGCGCCGACTATTTGTTTTGTTCGATCATAGGTCTGCTGCGCCAAGGTCGCGTTCGCGCGCGCAGTATCGAGAGCCGCCTGGCGCTGGGCAATTTCCTCTTGGCGGGTACCGGCATCGATATTGGCAAGCGTCGCTTGCGCGGAGACTTTCGCCGCCTGTTCGTTGGCGAGCTTGGTCATAAGCTCGGGATTGTCGATGCGAAACAGGAGTTGACCCTGTTTGACATTGTCGCCGCGTGAGACCGGCCGGTCGCCGACACGTCCATCGACGCGGGCGGCGATGTCGATCCGTGTCGCATCAGCCTCACCCTGAATGATGAGCGGTTGCGGGATCATCAAGAACCACACTGTCGTGCTGATAATGCCGAGGATGATGGCTGTAACAATCAGCGCCGGCGCGAGCGCGGAGCCCTGCGACTGGGAAAGCAGGTCCTCTTCTCGTGAAACTGAAGCCGTATCGTTCGTGTCCGTCACGGTGTTTGTCCGATCATGTCTCGTTCGGCAAGGTCTGACGCAGTCGCGAACTCGTCGAGAAACCGGTGCGCGCCATGTCCCGAATACGGCGCCAATTATGCGAGGATCAGGCCATTCTGCTCGTTAGTTTTTGTTAGAAGATCGGACTGTCTGCTAACGAACGACGTTGCCTGTCGAGCATCATACACGACATTCGGACCGATTTGACCCGGCGAGCCGCGGACCTCCGAGCCTATTTGGTAGCGCGATACAAACGGCGCGAACCGGGGCAAAGCAACCGGCGGACGAAGCGCCTATGGTCGCTCCATGATCGAGTCCCGCATGTGCCGATATCGTTCGCCGCCGCACGCGATCTCCTCGATCAAATCGTCTTGAAGGCGATAGGGCCTGTCAAGGCCCGGTTACACTCCTGGAAATTGGGATACGACAATGGCTCGAGACATTAAACGCGTAGCGATCATCGGCACCGGCGTTATCGGCGCAAGTTGGTCGGCACTCTATTTGGCCAAAGGACTGGATGTGGTTGCGACCGATGTTTCGCCAACTGCAAAACAGTATCTGCAAGATTTCGTGGATGCCGCCTGGCCCGCGCTCGAACGGCTCGGCCTCGCACCAACGGCCGATCGCGCCCGGCTTACATTCGAGCCGGATCTGGAAAAAGCCGTTGCTGACTGCGACCTCGTACAGGAAAACGGCCCGGAGCGGCTGGATTTCAAGCGCAAGCTCTACGATCAGCTCGATACGATCTTGGGCCCCGATGTCATCATCGCTTCCAGCACCTCCGGATTGACAATGAGTGCCATCCAATCGGCCTGCACTCGCCACCCGGAACGCTGCGTGATCGGCCATCCCTTCAACCCGCCGCATCTGGTTCCATTGGTTGAAGTCGTCGGCGGCGAGACGACATCTCAAGACACCATCGATCGCGCGATGAAATTCTATGCCGGCTTGGGAAAGCGTGCGATTCACGTCCGTAAAGAGGTTCCGGGGCACGTGGCCAATCGGCTATCGGCAGCACTTTATCGCGAGGTTGTCCACCTCATTCACGAAGGGGTGGCCGACGCCGGTGACGTCGATGCTGCCATATCCTGGGGACCCGGCCTGCGCTGGGGAATCATGGGTCCGAACCTGCTCTACCATCTGGGCGGCGGTGAAGGCGGCATCGAGCATTTCTTCAGCCAGTTTACAGGGCCGATGACGGCTTGGTGGCGCGACCTCGGAAATCCGGAGCTTAGTCCTGAGACCTGCCAAACCATCATCAAAGGCGTGTTGGAGGAAGCCCACGGCCGGTCGATTCAGGACCTTGCAAAGTACCGTGATGACATTCTCCTCGGACTGCTGGCCCTTCGGGCGGACGAACTCAAGACCACCCAGCAGCAATAGGCGTGCGTTCGGAGACAGGTTCGGCGGCAAGTCAGGCGGGCGTTGAACTGGACCTCAGGACAAACTTCTCCCGCCTGACTGAGAACTCCCATGAACGATATTCTTACCGGTCTCGATGAGCACATCCTGACAATAGAGTTCAATCGCGCTGAAAAGCGAAATGCGCTGACGCTGGAGATGTATCTCGAAATTGCGCGATTGTTATCCGACGCACGAGATGATCCCGATGTGCGCGTCGTCTTGCTGCACTCCGTCGGCGATAACTTTTCGGCCGGCAACGACCTGAAGGATTTTCTGGATCATCCACCTGGTTCAGGAGATAGTCCGCAGAGGCGATTGATCGACGCTTTAAGAGCGCTGGACAAACCTCTGGTCGCGGCGGTGCGGGGTGCGGCCGTCGGCTCCGGAGCGACGATGCTGACTTATTGTGATTTCGTCTATGCAGGCGACACCGCCAAGCTCCAATACCCCTTCATCAATCTCGCTTTGGTTCCGGAATTCGGAGCGAGCTTCTCGCTGGTCGATCAAGTCGGCTATCTCAGGGCAGCCGAAATCGTGCTGCTTGGCCATCCCTTCAGCGCCCAACAGGCGCTTGCCATGGGATTGGTCACAACAGTCGTCGCCGATGACGATGTCTTCGAGGCGGCCCTGAAAACCGCACGCGAGCTTGTCCAAAAACCGGCGAATGCACTTCGCGCCTGCAAGCAACTGATGCGAAGCTACACCGACACCCCTCTGGATCAGGCGATTCAGAGGGAATTGCAGGAGTTCAGCGCAAAAGTGCGTTCCGACGATGCACGCGAAGCGATCTCCGCCTTCGTTGAAAAACGCCCTCCCCGCTTCAACGTCGGCGGCCCGGCCGAAACCCTCCCGACCTCAACAGCTTCAAGGATATCGTCATGAACACGAAAACGTCTGATCACCTTCTATTGCTCGAGACAAGGCCACCTCGCGTGCTCTCGGTGTCCCTGGATGGGCGACACATTGTCGAACTCGTCGGAAACTGCGGCGGTACGCCCGATGGCCTCGCGATCGACTATAAGAACAGGCATATTTACTGGACCAACATGGGTGTGGATTGGTCTTCCAATGACGGGTTTATCGAACGCGTGGATTTCGACGGAAAGAACAGAACCGTCATCATCCCTGAAGGCGCGACGTTTACGCCCAAGCAGATACAGATCGATGCCGATGCCGGGCTGCTTTACTGGTGTGATCGTGAGGGAATGCGGGTGATGCGATCGCGCACAGACGGTTCCGACGTTACCGTCCTGGTCGAAACCGGCTCGACGGAGGCAGATCGAAAGGATGAACGGCTGCATTGCGTCGGCATCGCCATCGATCGCCTCTCGGGACGGCTATACTGGACGCAAAAGGGACCGCCAAACGCCGGAAAAGGTGGCATTTTCAGCGCCCCTCTCGATATGCCGGCAGGCATGTCGCCGCGTCACCGGTCTGATATCACCCTGTTGTTTGACGCCCTTCCGGAACCGATCGACCTGGAATGGGATGCCAAGAACAGTCTGCTTTACTGGACGGACCGCGGTGATCCTCCGCGTGGAAATACACTGAACCGCTGCCGTATCGTGAATGGCGTCGCGCAGACACCTGAGATCCTTTTGTCTGGCTTGGACGAGGGGATCGGGCTGGCGCTCGACGAGGCGAGTGGCGAGGTCTATGTGAGCGACCTCGGTGGATTTGTCCGCGTCGCCTCCGTCGATCGGCCCGTAGAACCGCGGCTCTTGTTGTCAGGACGCGGAGCCCTTACCGGTATCGCTTTCTGGCGTGCATCTGCAGAGCCGCCGTCGGCTTAGTGGACCAATGCAGCCGTCGCCGGCGGGCGGCGGCTGCCACTGCGTCACGTAAAATTTTTCCGTCTTCAATGGCCTCGTACGGCACGAGGGACAAGCATTTCCCCGCTCATGGCGCGCCGCCAGGCCGATGGGCTTTGCCGGAACTTGCTCCTGAACAGCTTCGACAGATGCGCCTGATCGGCAAAGCCGCAGGCTTGCGATATGCTCGCCAGAGTATCGGCAGTTTCGCACATCATCGCCTTGGCTCTTTCGATGCGGCAGTTCATGATATAATTGTGCGGTGTTTCCTTGAATGTCTGTTTGAACGCCCGATAGAAATGCCCGGTGCTGAGGTGCGCCAGATTGCACAACTCGCTAATTTGAATGGGGCCGTCGAGATTGGCGTCGATAAAATTCGCCAGGCGTTTGGCCTGCCAGCCGCTCAGGCCGCCGAGTTGTAACGGGGGCGTGACATCGGCTCTCCGCCGGCTGATTTCCTCATTTACGAGCCGAGATGCCACCGCAAGCGTGTGCCGCGCAGCTTTCCGGTCCTTGTCAAAAGCGTCACTGACCTGCTCTAGCAGGTTGGCGATGTGGTTTGCGAAATCACCTATCTTGTGGTCGGTCAAAGATTTGGCTGTAGCGATATTTTCCATGGCTTTCATCTCTTCCAGAACGAGGCATCCGCTGGAGCGGGCCATGAAGAGTTTTGCAGAAAGGTCGCCGAAACTGTTGTTAGGCTTCGAAAGCCATCGTTAGTTGTCATTAGGCAAGCACTGCCGGCGCCATGAATATCATCGATTTGTCGATTGAACCGGACGCCGTGGGATAGGCGGACGCCAAAAGCCAGCGACATGCGGCGGTGTCGCTGGCCCTTTTGGGCGATGGAGCTGGGGCGGAGTCCATCGCCGCAATTCTCATGGTTATGCTGATGGAAATCGGACCGTGGCGGTCTAAACGGACTTACACAAAAGCGCTAAAGCCGCTGACCGCCTTGCCAACGATCAGAGAGTTCATTTCCCGCGTGCCTTCGTATGAATAAAGCGCTTCGGCATCTGCAAAGAACCGAGCGACGTTATAATCGAGCACGATACCGTTTCCGCCGAGCAATTCGCGCGCCCAGGCAACGGTCTCACGCATTTTTACCGTGCAAAACGCCTTGGCCAGCGAAGCGTGCTGATCGAGAAGTTTTCCCTGATCTTGAAGCTGCGCCAGACGAACGACCATGGACTGTGACGCGGTGATATTGCCCAGCATTTTGGCAAGAAGATCCTGGATCATTTGGAACGAGGCAATCGGCTTTCCAAATTGCTCGCGGGTCTGAGCGTAGCGCAGGGCATGCTCATAGGCGCCCATGCTGCATCCGACCGCCTCCCAGGCCACATACTGCCGGGTGAGCTTCAAGACACGCGCCGTATCGCGGAAAGACAGGTCGCGCTGCAATCTGTTCTCTTCGGGAACGCGACAATTGTCGAGGGTGATGATACCGCTTTGGACGACACGAAGCGCGATCTTGTTTTCGATTTTCTCCACGGCGAAGCCCGGCGTCGTCTTGTTTTCGACGACGAAGCCCTTGACCTGATTGTCATCGACGTCTTTCGCCCAGATGACGGAGAGATCGCAAAAGGTTGAATTACCAATCCAACGCTTTTGTCCGTTCAGGATCCACGTGTCTCCCTCGCGTTTCGCCGTGGTCGTCAGACCGCCGCCGGTACCGGAGCCGACCAACGGTTCGGTCAGTCCAAAGCAGCCGATTTTCTCAAGCCTGGCCATGGACGGCAGCCACCTTTGCTTCTGTTCCTCCGAGCCGCCGAGATAGATCGATCCCATGGCAAGGCCGCTGTGAACACCATAAAAGGTAGCGATGGAGGCATCGACACGCGACAATTCCATCGCGACGAAACCATCGAGCAGCGTGCTGCCGCCGGGACAACCATAGCCTTCGAAGCCAATGCCAACGATATTGAGATCGCGAATTTTGGGGATGAGTTCGAAGGGAAAGGCGTCCTCGGCCCAGTACTTGTTGATGATCGGCGCGACGCTCGTTTCCATGAAGGAACGCACTTTTGTGAGGAGCGCCTGTTCATCGTCGCTAAGGATCTCACGGATGCGATAAAAATCGCTGTCGATGTCTGGAAGAGCGTGGGCGGTCGCTGGGGCGGAAGTCATTGATGGCTCCAAATCGTTGCTTGGGTTGCGGTTGTGTGTCGGCGAAGCGTGGGCGAGACGGACAAGCCTTGATCAGCCTTTGAAGGGTGCGACAGTGCCGGAGGTGTTCAGACTGTCGATTTCGGCGGCATCAAATCCCAGTTCCTCGAGAATTTCATTGCTATGCTCGCCCAATTGCGCAGCCAGCCGAGGCTTGACCTTTTCGCTTCCAGTGATCTGAATGGGATTGCTGACCGTGCGGGTTCCCGGTCGGCCGGGAATATCGAGCGGCACGACGATATCATTGGCTGCGAGTTGCGGATCATTGATGATTTCGTGGGCGATCTGCACCACCCCGAAGATCACCCGTCCCGCATCCAGGGTCTGCTTCCAATACGATAGCGGTTGGCTTGCAAAAAGCGGATCGAGTATCTCGACCAGAGCGGCGGCGTTGGACGTGCGATGTTCGTCGGAGAACCGAGGATCTTCCAGCAGTTCCGGCTTGCCGATGGCTTTGGCGAATCCCGGCCAATCTTTCTTTTGCGCTGCCACCAACAGGATCCAGCGGTGATCTGACGTCCGGTAAGGATTTAGCAGAGCGTTTGGCGGGTTCTTGCGATCGTGCTGCGGGAAGAAGTGTCCGCCGTTCAGACCTCCCTCGACCCAGGCCCCGGCGGCCCAGATACCGTTGGCGATCAGCGAGGTCGAGACATGACCGCCTTTGCCGGTCGTCGCTCGAACGTAAAGAGCGGTGACGATGGCTGCATAGAGCGTAGTCGCCGTCGCATGGTCGCCAATGCCGGGAATTGGAAGTGTCGGCGGACTGCCGGCGTCATGCGTGACCTCCATCAGACCGGAGCGGGCCCAATAGGCAGTTATGTCGAAGCCCGGAGTATCCGCTTCCGGCCCCGATGCCCCATATCCTGTTATGTCGGCATAGATGAGCTTTGGATTGAGAGGCGAAAGATCTTCGTAGGCCACACCGAGTGCCGCTTTGACGCGCGGCGGGAAGTTGACCACGACAACGTCAGCCCACCGGACAAGTCGCTGCAGCACCTCTTTTGCCGAAGCCGACTTCAGATTAATGGCTATACTTCGCTTGTTTCGGTTGGTCAGCTGCCATGCATAATTGAAGTCGCTGACGGGGTTCGGCGGCATGGCAGAAAAAAACCGGTACACGTCGCCCGTCCCCGGAGGCTCGACCTTGATGACGTCGGCGCCAAAGTCGGCAAGGATAGTGGCGGCTGCCGGCCCGGCAATATAACTGGCGAGGTCGAGCACTTTTAGCCCGGAAAAGATGTGAGTTGCCCCGGTCATTGACCTGTCTCCGTGATGTCGTTGAAAATGCGAATCTCTGGTGAGCTTGACGGCTCACTGCCCGGTAAAATTCGGCGCGCGTTTTCCCAGGAATGCGGCCGTGCCTTCGCGCATATCCTGCGTGGCGGTGCAGAGCGCAAACAACTTGCTCTCCAAGGCGAGTCCTTCAGCCAGGCTGCAATCCTGGCCCCTGTTGACCGCCTCGATCGCGGAGCTGATCGCCAAGGGCGCATTGCCGGCAATTTTTGCAAGGATCTGCTCTGCCCGATCGATAAGGGCGGGCGCCGCGACGATTTCGTTGACGAGGCCGGTGCGGAAGGCTTCGTCGGCTGACATGGTATCGCCCGTTAGAATGAGCTGCAGAGCAAGGCCCTTGCCGATCAAACGCGGCAGGCGCTGCGTTCCGCCGAAGCCGGGGATGAGACCCAGCTTGACTTCAGGCTGGCCGAACTTGGCGGTTGCTGTCGCAAGCCGCATCGTGCAGGCCAGAGCCATCTCGCAGCCGCCGCCAAGCGCCAATCCATTGACCGCGGCAATCACAGGCTTGCCGAGCTGCTCAATGAGATTGAAGAGATCCTGCCCGGCTCGCGTCCGACGCGCAGCATCGACGGGCTTGGAGGTGGAAAGCTCGGCAATATCAGCGCCGGCAACGAATGCCCGGTCACCCGAACCGGTAAGAATGGCGCCGCGAATGGCGGGATCGTTTTGAATGTCCTCGAACGCGATCCGCAATTCGGCGATGGCCAGCTGGTTCAGGGCATTCAGGACCGTTGGACGATTGAGCGTTACGAAGGCTGTTGCAGCTTTCTTCTCATAGATAATCGTTTCGAACGAACTCGGCGAAGCTACTTGCATCAATTGCTGACTCCTGTCGCAAACTGTCGCAAGTCCCGGAACGACCTGCGAGGCAGAGGACCGCTTTCAATCCTACGATGGCAGCTTTACACCGGAGGTGGAGCTCGATCTTGTACGAGCCTCACGCGGCCATGATGGACTTCGCCTTCAATGACGCTGATGGCAGCTGCGCCTCAATAACGCTTTGTGCTTTACCGTTTCGGCTTCGATCAGAGAACGATCTGATACCGCACGCTTCCGCAGCATTAAGGTTGCGGTTCTTGGTTCTGCTCGCGTCGCCACCATAACTCTCCTTGAGCGATCTGAGTGGTCGATTGCCAGCCACTCCCTGCAGCTCTTCGATCGCCTCAGAGAGTAGAAATGTCTGTAGACAGCCCGACATCGCCTGCTGGTATAGGAGCGCCAATACCTAGGTGTAGTTACGCGGCGGGCAGGATCGGACTAGCTTTTCTTCGTCGCCTCAACCCCTGAGGCGGGTAGCTTCCTCCCAGCTACCAGGCTTCGGTGTCCCTCCCCTCCGCCGAAGCCGCGGATCCTTCCAAGATCCGCTTTGGCCGTCTCCATCCGCCTGGAGACGGCCCTTTCCCTTTGTAAGAGCCGGAAGCTTTGAGATGTCGGCAAAGCGGAACATGCACGGCAACGGCAATGGCCCGTCCCAGACAGCGGGCATGACGCAACGGGTCTCGGTATCGTTTTCATCAGCCTGCTTGCAGACGTGACGGTCGCCGTAATCGAGTTCACCGTGGCTTATATATCGGGCAGTACTGCCATCGAGCGAAGGCGTCATTCGCTTGTTGATGCAGGGGACCGAGGTCATTCTTCTCTATGGCCTCATTGTGTCGGGGAGAGAGGCCAGCCCGCGCTGGATCGCAATGTTATCCTACAAGACGGCGACCGATCTTGAATGGTAGGACGCTCCTGCCCGGTCGGATCATACCTATGTATAGGTTAGATCGCGTCAATGGGCGCATATGCTCGCGACGAAATAAGCTGGGGGAACAATGTCTATAGCGTCAACAATACTTCGCGCTTGCGATGCTGAAGGAGGCCAAAACGTGGCCTTCGGCTTAGTTGCCATCGCGCTCGCTGCAGCCGTCTTTTACGTCGATACATACACCGACATCGAGGGGGCCGTCGCGGTTCTCTATGTCGTCGCCATGCTGCTTGCTGCCCAAGCGACAACGCGCATTGGCCTACTTGTCATCGCAGCCGTATGTGCCGCCCTTACCCTTCTCTCCTATGGCATGACGCATGGCGACGATGTCGACCTGCAGTCGACGATCCGACTTAACGTTGCTCTTGCTGCGATGTTCGTGACGACCGTGCTGCTCCTGAAGACGGAGACTGCGCGCCTCACGCTGCTTTCGATCAACTCCGCCCTGAAGGAGAGCGAGGCCAGATACCGCTCCATTTTCAACCGCACCCGCGTTGCGCTCTGGGAGTGGGACTATTCTAAGCTGCGCAGTCATTTGATGGATGTCAGGGCGCAAGGCGTCACCGACATGCTAGTCCATGCGCGTGCTGATCCCGCGTTTGTTGATCATTGCATCAGTCTTATAAGGGTGGTGGCGGCGAACGAAGCGGCGCGTGAGATGCTGGGTCCGGAGTCCTCCGTGGTTGGTGTTTTGCGGCGCTCCATCACTTCCGGGCAGGAGAAGTTCCTTGACGTGCTTCAGGTAATAATGGACGGCGAAAGGATCTTCGAAGGCAAGGTCGAGGTACGGGCGGACAATGGCGAAGACAAGCTCGTGCTGCTCAGCATCAGCTTCCCGGAAGTTCCCGCCGCCTTCAGCCGCGTCGTCGTCAGCATGGTCGACATCACCCAGCGTGAACTGGCTCTGAAAGCCTTGGCCGAGGCGCAGGCGGAGTTGACGAAGGCATCGAAGGCCGCGACGGTCGGCGCGATGTCGGCGTCGCTTGCACACGAGCTCAACCAACCGCTCGGGGCAATCGTGGTCAACTCGCAGACGCTACTTAGATGGTTGGATCGCGATCCGCCCGACCTTGCTGCAGTGCGCCGTTCGGCTGAAAGAATGATCCGCGACAGCCAGCGGGCGAGCGAGATCATCCAGAACACACGCAGTCTTCTGTCTCCTTCAAGCAACGAGCTCGAGAGTGTTAGTCTGGACAGGCTGGTGGATGACACTATGGCTCTGATGGAGCACGAGCTTCAGCGAAGCGGGACGACCGTGCTTGTTGACCGGAAGCCTCACATCCCTCCGATCTCGGCCGTAAAGATCGAGCTCCAGCAGGTGCTGATCAATCTCATCACCAATGCCATCCAGGCAATGGTTGGGGCCAACGGCCCGGAGCGGAGCATCACGATAGCGACGGAGCGGCCCGATGCCGAGCATGTCTATATCGCGGTGCGTGACTCTGGACCCGGGATCACCGAAGATGCGAGAGACAAGCTGTTTGCCCCGTTTTTCACGACCAAGGCGACCGGCATGGGCATGGGCCTGTCTATTTGCCGCACCATGCTGGAGGCCCGTGGCGGAAAACTAGAAGGAACCAATCATCCCGAAGGTGGCGCGATCTTTGAAATGCGCCTGCTGATAAAACCGGAGGTGGAACATGTCTGACGTACGCAAGCTACAAAAGGAATCGCCTCGACCCGTGGTCTTCATCGTCGATGACGATCTGTCGATGCGAGAAGCACTGACGGATCTGTTCCGCTCGATGAAATTCGACGCGGAGGCATTCGAGAGCGGGACAGCCTTCATGGAAACGGCTAATTTCAATCGCCCCGGCTGCATTCTGCTCGATGTGCGCTTGCCTGGTGTCAGCGGACTCGATTTCCAGACCCAGCTGGAGCGCGTCGGCAGCAAAATGCCCATCGTGTTCATGACCGGGTTTGGCGACATACCAATGAGCGTGCGGGCAATGAAGGCAGGCGCTGTTGATTTTCTGACCAAGCCCTTCAAGGATCAAGACATTCTCGACGCGGTGGCGGCGGCGATGGAACGAGACGCCGCGCGCCGGCGCCAGAGTGCGCTCAGCGAAGCAGTCGCTTCACTTGTCGGAAGCCTCACGCCGCGTGAGCGCGAAGTCATGGAGGCTGTGGTCAGGGGGCAAATGAACAAGCAGATCGCCTACGCGCTTGGAATCAGCGAGGTCACGGTGAAACTGCACCGCGGCAACGTCATGCGGAAAATGGAAGTCCGCTCAGTCGCGGAACTTGTCAAAAAGGCCGAAATGCTGGGCGAAAGCGTACGACCACCTGTATCTTAGTATTGTATTTTTGAATCTGGCATGAGCGCATAACAAGAATTAGAAACAGTCACAAAAGGTCGTTCATTGTCCCAAGTCCCTACAATAGCCGTTGTCGATGACGACCAGGCCACCCGTGAAGCGATGGATGACCTCGTCAAGTCCTGCGGTTACGAGTGCCGGTTGTTCGCCTCGGCGGAAGAGTTTCTCGCCTTCGAACCGCGATCCGAAATCGCTTGCATGCTCGTCGATGTGAAGATGCCCGGTATCACTGGGATCGAACTGCAGGTTGAATTGACCAAGCATTCAGAGCATCCTCCGATGATCTTTGTCACCTCGTGCAACGACGAGCGGACGCGCAATACGGCGATGAACGCGGGCGCATTCGCTTTTCTCGGGAAGCCGGTCGATATCGAAAAGCTGATCGGTTGGCTGGAGTCGGCGCTCGCTCATTGAGAACCGAAGACAACTGAAACTGCAGAGGAGTCCGTCGGGCTCGCTATAGCACGCGGCGTCATCGTCACATGAAGCGCCGCCCTGGTCACCCAGACTGAAGCGGACGGCCCCGTCGAGAACTCCGTGTTTCACTCGATCATGTCTTGACCGGCACCGTTTGGGTAAGCAATATCGCGTTGCCTGCCACAGGCGTGCCTAGAAGCAACAGGTGCAAGGAGACAAGACGACAATGTTCTCATTCACGAACACCCACCTGTTGGAGGAAGCGGATTGCTCTTCCTGAGCGCCACTTCCGAACGAGCCAGCGCGGCGTCGATCGCCGCCAGCTCTGCCGCGAATGGACTGGGTGGTCAGGGTCGTCCTCCCTCTCCCCTCCTTCGACCGATACAAGATTCGCCCTGGCTCCGGCATCGCCACGGCACCGCCGTTGCTATCTGATGCTGCAGGCCACGCCTGCCCGCGGAGGCCGTCGGCGCCGAGCGAGCGCCCATCCCGGCGGCGAGTGCGCAGCACGTCGCGGGCGATGGTCAGTTCATGGGTGGGCGCTCGGATATCGGTCGCCAAAGGAAACGTCGCTCGGCAAGCGCTGGCCCAGATAGACGGCGCGTACTGCGATATTCACGGCTCCCTGAAGCAGGCAGCTGAGTTTTCAGACGGTCTCCCGGAGTTAAGCGACGAAATAGACTGCGCTGAAAATCCAGGAAAAATCCTGTCACAAACGTCAGATTTATGTGAAATTCAAAAGGGTGGTTCAGGCCGCCTCAAATAGCTCGATAACATTCCCTGAGGGATCATCGCACAGGATCTGTCGCCCGCCTGGCCCCTCAACAATTTCGTTTCTGAAAACTATGTTTCGTTTGCGCAGATCAGCGACGAGCTGCGACAGATCCGGAACCTCCAAGACGAAGCGGTTCCACCCGCCGGGTTCCGGCTTGCGTCCATCTGGCATAGATTTTGCGGCCGATGCCATCGGCCCGGCGAGCCACAATGTGAGATCGCCGCGTGACAATATCGCCATTGCCGGGCCAAACTGCTGCTGGAGGGTGAAACCAAAATGCTCTGTATAGAAGGCAACGGACATATCGACATCGTTGACCAAATACCGGGCTGTAGCCATCGTCATATCCTCCATTACCAGGCTTCGGTAGCGAATGAATCGCACACTTTTGCGGCGTGCGAAAGACAGGATTTCCGCGACGGATATGATCAAAGAAGTTCATCTTACCCCTCGCGCCCCAAGGCGCATACTATCCGCGAAGACCCGGTGCCAGGCGAGTATACGTACGTCACGGCGAAGACCGGTTGGTCAGAAAGGATCATCTAGTACCGGTTGTTCAACGTCCTCGCGACGGGTGACTTCCACCAGCCACAGCCCTCCGACTGGAATGCCGTCGGTGGTACGGATGGCCTGCCTGCAATATAATTCAGATCGATAACAGGTAACCGCCTTGAGTGGACTCGAACCACCGAGGCACGTTAGATTCCGAAATTTCTTGGCACTTCGATCGGTGATTTCCTTCGTCGGCGAACACTGTAGCGTCGGCATTGTTACCAGGCCAGCTTCAGTTCTGCCCTGAGATAATTGCTGTCGCGGCCGCCCACAGCTTCGAGCGCCGAGCCGACCTGGTAATGAACAGCCTCCAGCGACCCCGTGAGATTCGGATTGAAGCGGTAGTCCGCCTTGACCTGCGCATAAGCTCCGGTCCATGCCGGCCCGTTACCCGCCGTGCCAGCGACGGGAACGCTTGGCAGGGTGTAGACGGCGTCCTGTGTTGTCTGTCGCCAGAGCAGTCCGGCCCCGGCCATCAGGGTCAGGTCTTCTGTCGGCTGAACGGTAATCGACGGCTTGAGGTGAATGAGGTTAGCATATCCGGTATGGCCGCCAAGCGAGAAATAGAAGCCGTTCGGAAACAGCGGGTTGAAGGTGCCAAGCGTGCCATCACCTGCGTCCCGGTCGCCGGACGCCACGTCGAACTGCAGACCGATCCGCGGCGACCAGGGGACATCCTCGAAGGTGTAACCAGTCCTCGCACCGACGGCCCAGGCCAGAATGTCGGCTGAGCCGACCCGGCCAACCTGTCCCATCGCTTCCGCATCCCAGTCGAAACCGGCATATTTGCCGGCCGACCGGATATCGAGCACATGCCTGTCCTCCTCACCCGACGCGGTGAGAAAAGTGGCGTCCTTGCGCTGATAAAGCGCATAATAGGCGGAGGCCTCGATCGTCGGCGAGAGTTGCCGCTCGACGCGGACGCCGCTGAACAGTGCATCGCCGCTTGATCGATCATCGAAGGGGTTGTCATCCCGATAGTGAACCGGCTGACTGACAAGACCATAGAAGCGCCATGCTTCCGTCTCCCACCCGGCCCAGACGGCATCGAACGCCTGGCGGACATTGGGTCCATCGCGCACCGATACGAACCGCTCCAGGTCAAACGCGAAGTCTTGACGGCCGACCCTTGCCCTGAAGGTTCCTAGGTCAGTCTCCTGCGTATAGCCGATGAACGCGAGCCGAAGGTCAAATCGGTTTGCGTCGTTAGGGCTGACCGTCGTCTTGTCGAACGCACGCACATCCTCGAATTGTGTAAACAGTTGCCAGTTTTCGGCCAGGTGAACGTCGATCTGGAACTGCGCACGCTGTAACCAATAAGAATCTGTGGGATTCGATGGCACGGTTCCGAAAGCCGGCGCATCACTGACTTCGAAGATCTCGCGCAGATTGAGCCCTAACGAGATGTAGCTGTCGGGATTGGAGGGAAACAACGGAATGTATTTGAGACTATCCAGCGGCTCATTCCGCAGTTTCGGATCCGCGAGAAGCGACCAGTCTTCCTGCGAACGGTCGGCTTTTATCGAGGGCCTCTTCTGCTCCAAGGAAAAATCATCCGCCGCCAGGGCTGACCAGTAGCCCCCTTGAGCAAATGCAAGGGCGAAAAGCGGAAGGAGGAGTGAACGCACCATGGATACGAACCGAAGGCTGAGCGCCATTGAAAAAAGCGAGGTGAAACAACTCCGTTGGTCAATCATCTGCTCGCCTTTCAGCGTTCGGCACGTGGCCACATCTTGCGTCAGCTTCTGGTGGGTGGACGAGGCCGCGCCATTGGCACGGCGAAGCATGGGGCGCACACGGCCACCCCAGTTGCGAATCGACCGGCTGAAGGTCGATTCCGTCACTCGGCGCGTTTATGGTGAAATCGTTTTGGGCTCGTGCGTGGGGCGTGCGCGGCTGCGCTACTGGATGACTTCGGCCAACTCAACCACGTTCCCGAAAGATCGCAACGTGATGTCCGCGCACATCTGCGAAAAGTGATGACGGGCTCTTCGCAGGCAGGGGGAAGTCAGCCACTTTTGACCCCGTTGACGCGCATTGTTTTCGACGGGGTATTGAACGATCGATGTCAATGTAGGCGATGGTTCTTTCGCCGCGGCCGGGTACAGCCGGGCGGCGAAACCGCGGTCCAATGAGCTCCTGCAAATGGAACTGTCAGGGCATCAGGGGGAACCATTCCGCTGGGTTCATTTTTCCCCATGATAGCTGCCGAAGTATTTTACGGGTGACCAAGCCGGAAGGATGTCGGGCAGTTTTGGCGATAGAGCGCTGTAGTCCTGCGCGCCAAACACCACCTTTCCGTCCATAATAGTCAGTACAGAGGATATAGAGCTGATTTGATCTTCCGGCACGGCGAAGTAGTCCCTGTCGAGAACGGCGAAGTCTGCCAGATTTCCGGGTGCGATTATGCCTAGTTCGGCTTCTGCATTCACGAACCAGGCGGCACCGCTGGTGAACAGTTTCAGCGCCTCGGTGCGTGATAGGCGATTGTTCTCGGCAAGTATCTCGGATCCGGACACAGCCTTGCCAGAGACCATCCAACTTACAGCCACCCAAGGGTTGAACGTGGCTGCCCGGAAGGCGTCGGTGGTCATGGCCAGCGGTATGCCGCTATCGACGAGCATGCGCAGACGCGGCGTCTCCAACGCCTTCTCGCGACCATATGTCCTGATGAACCCATCGCCGTGCAGCGCCATTTTGGCGTCCAGGGCAATTCCGCCACCCAGCTTTTTCACCCGAGCGATGTTCTCCGGACTGATGGTCTCGGCGTGCTCGAGACTCCATTTCAGGCCATCGAGCGAGATCGTTTCGTTCACCTTCTCCAGCGCGTCGAGAAAGGGGGAGATGTTCTCGTTGTAGCTGACGTGCATGCGGAACGGGATGCGGCGCTGGACCAGCTTCATCACATCCTGCTCGACGAAGCGCCGCATCTTCTCGGGCTCGATGATGACCGCCGGACGGTCGAAGTTCTCATGATCGTGCACTTCCCCGCTCAGAACCTCCCCGGCACCTCGATATTCATGGCCATGTGCTAGGGTGGGGTGGAGGTTTTGCCCTGCACTTATCGGCGCCGTTTTCGTGATCGCCTCGATTTCCAGATCCACCATGTTCACCGGTCCGCCGTCGCCGAGTTGCAAGTCCACAAAGGGCATGCGCACATTGAGACGGTTGTCTCGTGCAAGCACGTCTACCCTCGCCTGGGCCTCCGGGTAGGGCCACCTACCGCCGTTATCGATGATCGAGGTCACGCCGAACCGGTTCAGACCGTGAATGCTATAGACCATCGAACTCACTTGTTCGTCGAACGTGGGCTGCGGCACCATGCTCTCGAGGGCGAGAAACAACCAAGTATAACCGTGGATCACACCAGTGGGATTACCGCGGCTGTCCCTTTCGAATTCGGTGTCCGGCACCTTTGGGAACCGATCGGTACCGACGCCAAGCGCCTCCATCGCCTGCTTGTTCAAGAAGGCTTGGTTATAGGCATATTGCACGATCAGGGGGCGATCGGGCACGGCGCTGCGCAATTCATCCAGCGTGGGGAAGCGGTTCTCCTCAAATTGGTAGGGCGACCAGCCTCCGATCACTTTGACCCATTGACCTTTCGGCGTGCGTGCGGCCTGCTCGCTCAGCATCGTCAACGCCCGGCGCAGCGTCGGCACGCCATCCCATCGAACATTGTAGTTATAGGCCAGATCGTTGAGGACATGGATATGGGCATCAATGATGCCGGGAATGAGTGTGCGGCTGCGAGCATCAATAATCTCGGTGTTGGAGTTCTTTAGACCGAGAATGTCCGCATCAGAGCCGACGGAATAAATGCGGCCATTCTTGACCGCCAAAGCCGAAGCTTCGGGCTGAGGACGGCCGCCGGTGAAGATCTTTGCATTGATAACGATCAGATCGGCGCCGGACTGTTCCTGCGTCGTTTGTGCCTGAACTACAGAGAAAGAAAAACTTGTCACAAACGCGATGAATAGCTTTCTGATCATTTTACCCTCGTTCTACTGATTTTACGAAATGCCGTCATTCGGAGCCGGTGCCATGCGGATGCGCGCGATGGGCGAAGAAGTGAGTCCAAGCCGTCGCGAAAGGTCATCACTTTTTTCGCATGTCGTCGTTGAAGGCAGACTTGTCGGAAGACAAAAACCCTTGTGAAAACGTCCAGGTGGACAGTGCCATTGCAAGTTCGGCTACGGTAGGCCATCAAACTGAGACACCATGTCGCCTAAAAGGAAACACCAATGGATATTGAGGAACTGCGCACCTTCGTGGAGGTTGCTGACGCCACCGGCGTCACGCAGGCAGCGCGCCGGCTTGGCGTTTCCAAATCGCTCGTCAGCAGAAGGCTTGCGCGACTTGAGCAATTCCTGGGCGTTCAATTGCTCGCGCGAACGACGCGCGGCGCCTCCTTGACCGAAGCTGGCGCGACGTTTCGCGAACACGCAGCAAAAATCTGCAGCGAGTTTGACGTTGCGAGGGAGGCCACTCTTCCCTCCGGAGATCTTCGCGGCCGGTTACGTGTCGCTGCGCCGCTTTCTTTTGGCCCAACACATTTTGCTCCTATCCTCTCTCAAATGGCGCGCAGACATCCCCAACTACAAATCCTTTCTTCCTATACCGATCGCTTCGTGGATCTCGTCGGAGAGGGGTTTGACTGCGCCATTCGGGTTGGCCACCTCCAAGATTCCGTCCTAATCGCACGACGTGTCGGATCGATCTTCGGGATTCTGGTTGCGAGTCCCGAATACATAGAAGCTCACGGCGCCCCCATAACACCGGACGAGATTGCAAATCATCAAGTCGTCATGCGAGACGACGAGAGGTGGCAATTCATGGACGGCGATAGGATTATTACGGTGCGTCCGCAGGGACGGTTCGTAGCCGATAGCGGAATATCGCTCGTATCTGCCGCTCTGGATGGTATTGGGATCGGCTACCTGCCGGAACCGCTTGTCGCGGATCATATTCGTTCGGGCGCACTGGTGCCAATCATGACGCGCCATCCGATTCCGCCAGCCGGCATCTTCGTCGTAAGGCCACCCGGCCAGCATCCCTCGCGAAAGGTGAGAACCCTCACTGAAATGCTCATCGAACGTTTCGGAAGCGCGGCCGTCAAGGACGGCGCGGCGGGCCTCGGCAGGCAAGACGAACGATCAGCGTGTGGGTAACGTCAAGATTGCGAGCTCGACCGGCTCGCTCCCACTCTGCGCCTTGGTACAAGAGATCACTTGGCCTGAATTCAATCAAGTTCCCGGTCGAACCCTCGCGGTCAAGCGGGCGGGTCGGGTGCGTATTGGGTAGCCGGTTGCCGGAAGCTGTCTGGCAGCGTGCATATGTTGCGGATAGGATGCGTTGGCAGAATTGCCGGCGGATAATAGGCCGCCGCGATTCCCGATTATACATAAATCTGACCTTGATCAGCGATCGCCGACGCGGCCAGTTCCTTCCGAACGTCGAAATGGTTTTCTGTTAGTGCCGAGCTGATCCGCAACGAAAGGTGCCGCCGACGCAATAATGGCGCGGTGCTGGATGCCAATGGATGATCCACCGCTATTTCGCTGGGTAAGGCTCAACGTCTGCTGACCAATAATGCTTGGCGATATTCTGGGAGTTGCGGATGACGTGGTACGCAGTTTCAGGGTTTCCCCCTTCGAATGTATCCGGGTCTGCGCCACACATGAGACAATACATTCGCTGGTGAACAACTGCCGCGAAATATTTCATTGCCGGCACAGCATCTTCCTGGCCGATCGCTCGCATATCCTCGGCAGCTTGTTTGGTCGCATCCTCCAGAGCACAGGAGACCGCGGCAGCAAGCGTCTTGTCGGTGCGACTGATGACCTCGGCGATCTGGCGCTCTGCCAAAGTTAGATCAGGAGTGTTTTCGGCCATTGTTTATCTCTCCGGCAGCAGCTTGAAGGGCCTGCTTCGCCTCTTGAAACAGGTGGGTGTTCTTCCGCGTTCGGCAAAATTTTTCACTTTCTCAAAACATCCTGCCATTCCGCATGGCGCTCTATCTGCGCTTTCGCGAATGGGCAAAGCGGTATGATCGAGATGCCTTCGCGCCGGGCGTCCTCTACCGCCTGCCGGACCAATTGCTCGCCGATTTTTCGACCGCGCAACGCGGCAGGAACATCCGTGTGGTCGATGATGATCAGCTTTTGCCCCGCTCGGCTGTATGTCATTTCGGCCTCGGATCGATCAACGACAATCCGGTACCGCCCCTTCGACACGCCATCTTCCCGTTCAACCTCTTCGCTCATCGTATTTCCTTCGTGTTTAAGGCGCCGACCCGCCCCTCTCAGTTGGTCTCCAAATTGAAGCCGATCGGCAAAAATCAATCGGGCAAGGGGATGTGCTCATCCCTGTCGTCAATCGGCAGATCGAAACGCCCCTTCCCCCAGTTCTGGGCGCGCCACTCGGCCTTGGCCTCTTCGATACGCTCCTTGGAAGAAGCGACGAAGTTCCACCAGATGTGGCGTGGTCCTGAAAGTGTGGCTCCGCCAAGTGCCATCAGCCTTGCACCTTGGCCCCCGGCGGTGACCGTGATCCTGTCACCGGGACGGAACACCATCATCTGCGGTGCTTCGAAGTCCTGGCCAGCAATCGAGATCGAGCCCTCAACGATATAGATCCCGCGATCCTCATGATTATCCGGCAAGGGCAGGCGAGCGCCTGCCTCCAGTGCAACATCGGCATAGAAAGTATCGGAAAACATCGTTGCGGGAGCGGCCTCGCCGTAGGCATTACCCAGGATAAGCCGCAGCTTGACACCGCGATCCTCGACCATCGGAAGCGTGTTCTTACCATGATGTTCAAACATGGGCGTCATGTCTTCGTGGCTGTCGGGAAGCGCCACCCAGGTCTGTATTCCCAGCAGGCTTTGTGGCCCGCTTCGACCCGCCGCTGTGGTGCGCTCGGAGTGGGAAACACCTCGCCCGGCAACCATCCAGTTCAACTCGCCGGGACGGATGATCTGGTCGGCCCCGGTGCTGTCGCGGTGATGAAATTCGCCGCGATAGAGGTAAGTAACGGTGCCGAGGCCAATATGCGGATGCGGCCGCACATCGATGCCCTGTCCAGTCAGGAATTCCGCAGGCCCGACCTGATCGAAGAAGATGAAAGGTCCCACCATCTGGCGCTTCGGTGCAGGCAAGGCGCGCCGAACTTCAAAGCCACCAAGGTCGCGCGAACGTGGAATGATGAGAGTGTCGATCGCATCCAAGCCGATATCTTCAGGACAGGCTGGCGCGATTGCGGGGTTCCAACTCATGCATGTTCTCCTTTTCAGTCTGCAGGGTTAGCGCCGCCGAGCTTCCCTTCCGCTCTGCTACCCGGTTGGCCAAAGCCGCCACCGAAACTAGAAAGCTACAGCACCCGCGACTAGGTTTGGGAAACGCTACACTGTGTCGCGGAAAGCGGAACCCGCTGTCGCGGCATCAGTCTCGGCACCCCAAAGATGCCCGTCTTTCTCAAAGGATTCGATCAGGAACTCCGAGAGGATCCGAACCTTTCGGGATGGGTGCGGGCTGGGAGGCCGCACGACATAGACCCCGCCGACCGGTAGCGGGAAACGTGTCATGATAGGAACAAGAGCCCCTGAAGCGAGGTAGTCGCGGGTGACGCAATCGGGGAGCCAGGCGATGCCGAGCCCTTCAGCGGCCGCGCTCGCAAGCGCCATGCCGTTGTCGGTCCTGAAGCGGCCCTGCGGTTGCACTGTGATGATTTTCTCGCCATCCATGAATCGCCAAGTCTCCGCACCGACCAGAGCGTGGTGTGATGCTATCTCTTCCGGCTTCTCCGGCGAGCCATGCAATCTTATATAGTCCGGACTCGCCACCAGCTTGCCGTAGATCTGGCCGACGCGTTTTGCGATCAAATTCGAATCGCGAAGAGCACCGACACGGATTGCACAATCGAACCCATCGACGATCAAGTCAGCGAACCGATCGCTATAGTCGGCATGGATCTGAAGCTGCGGGTGGTGGCGCGCCATCTTGGCCAGAACCGGTGCGAAATGTACCGGACCCGATGTCAGCGGAACTGCAATTCGGAAGCGTCCACGAAGGTCACCTTCGGGCAGGATCGCCTCGCGCGCAGTGTCGATCTCGGCACATACCCGCGCTGCATGATCCCGAAACAGGCCCCCTGCTTCCGTCAGACCGGCTCCCCGGGTCGTTCGTGCAAGAAGCTGGGTTCCGAGTGCTCCCTCGATCCTGATAAGGGCGCGGCTGACCATCGACTTGGAGACCCCCAGTCGACGCGCAGCCGAAGTGATACCTCCCGAATCGGCAACCTCGACGAATACCCGCAGATCTTCGATGTCCATCTGGCATTCCTCCGTTGCGACACCGTGGATACCCGTCCTATCGCGCCGCCCTGATGATCGGAGCGACCTGCGTGCCCAGAAGCTCGATCGACAGCTTCATCGCGGCCGTTTCAAGCGAAGCCGTACTCATTTGAAAGGTGATGCGCGAAAGGCCGCCAAGCGTTTCGCTTGCCTGCAGCATCTTGGCCGCTACAGTTTTCGGATCGCCGACCAGGAATGCACCGTCGGGACCCGCCATGATCTCGAACTGTTGTCGCGTCGGAGGCGACCAGCCGCGCTCAAGGCCTATCTTCGTCGTCAGATGCGCCCATCCGGGAAAGAAGGCATCCTTTGCAGCAGTGTCGGTCTCGCCGACGAAACCCATTGCATGGACTCCCACCTTAAGTTTTTGGCGATCATGCCCGGCGCGCAGGCCACTTTCGCGATAGAGATCGACAAGTGGCCGGAAGCGCTCGAAGCTGCCGCCGATGATCGCCACCATCAAAGGAAGGCCAAGTACACCGGCGCGTGCGAAGGATTCTGGAGAACCGCCGACGCCGATCCAGACTGGGAGCCGCGATTGATGTGGACGCGGAAAAACGCCTTGCCCTTTGAGTGGCGGACGAAAGCGGCCTTCCCAGGTGATATCTCTCGTCTCGCCGAGCTTGAGAAACAGATCGAGCTTTTCGGCGAAGAGCTCGTCATAATGACGCGTATCCAGGCCGAATAGCGGATAGGCCTCGACAAAGGAGCCTCGACCGACCACGAGCTCGGTACGCCCCCTAGAAATCAAGTCGAGCGTCGCGAATTCCTGGAAGACACGCACCGGATCGGCCGCGCTTAGAACCGTGACCGCGCTCGCCAACCGGATACGGGTAGTGCGGGCCGCGGCCGCGGCCAGAATGACAGTCGGAGCGGAGTCGAGAAACTCAGCCCGATGATGCTCACCGATACCGAAGACGTCGAGCCCGACGCGATCAGCAACAACGACCTCCTCGATAAGCTCGGCCATGCGGTCCGACGGTGACGGGAGCTTACCCGTTTTCGGATCAGGAAGGATGGCTGCGAAACTGTCGATACCAATTTCCATGCTTGGTCCTTAAGTTGATTGCGCGGTTCGTTGTCGTCGCTACCAGGCCAGTTTCATTTTCGCCCTCAGATTGTCGCCGTCACGGTGGTCGCAGCGTCGGTGGACGGCTGGGCCAATCGTGAACTTGAGTCGGGATGGCGAGGCTCGACTTTGGGGCCTTTACGGTGACATCAATGCGAGATTCCGCCATCCCAGTCAGCTTTTAAAGACCGGCCCGGCTGGCCGCCTGAACCGGCGTATTGAGGAGCTGCTGCTCCCACAGATAGGCGATGCCGCTACCACCGGCATGCTCGATAATGACGTCCGTCAGTGCAGCCGCGGTCTCCTCGCGAGCCCAATCGCGCTGCCATTCGGCGGCGATCGCGAGCCAGGTCATCATGTTGATGCCGGCTCCGATCATCCGCTGGATGGCGACCTGATGCGCTTCGACCGAGGTGCCACCCGATGCGTCGGTAATCACCGTAACGTCCCAGCCCTCGCCGGCAGCCTGGATAGCCGGCATCGCAACGCAGACTTCGGTCCACAGACCAGCAATGATGAGCTGCTTGCGGCCGGTGGCCTTGACCGCGTCCACCACTTTCGAGTCCTGCCAGGTGTTGATGAATGTGCGGTCGATCACCTCCTGCCCAGGGAAAACTTCGGTGAGGTGCTTGAAGAGCAAGCCACCGCGACCGGCAATCACGCTTGTCAGGATCGTAGGGACGTTGAAAACCTTTGCCGCTTTCGCAAGCGCCGTCGTGTTGTTCACGACCGCCTGCGGATCGTGGCTGTTCACGTTTGCGAGCTGATAAGGCTGGTGGTCGATCATGACGAGGACGGAGTCTTCGGGACGAAGAAGTGAGTCAAGGCCGTTACGAAAGGTCATATTTACATCCTATGTTGGCGGTTGATTGAGACACACTGCAGGAGGGGCGAACACCCTCCGAAGCGCCGTCTGAGAAAGGATCTTGTCATTCCCGATTTCGATGCGGTAGTCATCGTTTGTGCCGAACAGTGTCGCGGAACGAGGAACGCAGGATGGAGATCGAAGATCTGCGGACGTTTGTGGAGGTTGCGGATGCCGGCGGAGTGACGCCTGCTGCGCTCCGGCTGGGTGTCTCCAAATCAATGGTCAGCCGACGGCTCGTAAGGCTTGAGGCTGAGCTTGGCGTCCAGCTACTTGCAAGGTCGACACGCGGCGCGTCCTTAACGGAAGCGGGCGCCACTTTCCGGGATTATGCCGCCAGGGTCAGCGCCGAGATCGATTTGGCCAGAGACACGATCCTGCCCGCCGGCGAACTGACCGGCCGCCTGAGAGTAGCCGCACCCCTTTCCTTCGGCCCCACCCACTTTGCATCTGTTCTGGCGGAAATGGCATCTCGCCATCCGCAACTGCAGATCCAGACCAGCTATAGCGACCGTTTCGTTGATATGATCGCGGAAGGGTTTGATTGCGCGATCCGGGTTGGCACGCTGCAAGATTCCAACCTGATTGCAAGACGAGTCGGCCCCCTCCACGGAAAATATGTCGCGAGCCCCGCCTATATCAAAGCCCATGGCTCCCCCGAAACACCGGAGGAACTCGTCACGCATCAGGCGCTTATGCAGGGGATGGAAACGTGGCAGGTGGTGGACGGCGACAAGATCCTGACCATTCGCCCGCAGGGCCGTTTCAAGGCTGACAACGGGGCGGCTCTCGTCGTCGCTGCCGCGGCCGGTTTGGGTATCGCTGCCCTCCCCGATGGCCTCACCCAGGGCTATATCAATTCCGGCGCGCTAGTGACGGTCATGAAAAATCATCCGCCACCACCGGCCGGAATCTATGTCGTTCGTCCGCCGGGACAGCACCCCTCTAGAAAGGTCCGCGTCCTGACCGAAATGCTCATCGAGTGTTTCGATCATAGCGGGCAAGGAAACGAACAGCCCGTCTAACGGATATAGAGCGGCAGATCGAGACGGTCCCGGAGCTGACGCGCAGGCCCGCGACTATGTCGGCAGATACTTTGAGTAGAACGCCGTCAGCCCGAGCAACCAACAGCCATTACCAAACACTACGCAAGCGCGCCGCCGTCCACCGTAAGGATGGTGCCGGTGATTTGCCGGGCCGCCGGCGTCGCGAGGAAAGCGACTGCTGCTGCGACATCCTCCGGCTGGTTAAAGCGGCCAAGGGCGCTGAGACCACGCTGATAGTCGGCGAATTCCCCCGTCTCGGGGTTCGCGTCAGTATTTGTCGATCCAGGCTGGACGAGATTAACCGTTATATCTCGGGCGCCCAGTTCGCGGGCGAGGCCACGGTTGAATGCCTGGAGCGCGCCTTTGGTCATATAGTAGACCGTACCAGGCACGCCGGCTATGCGATCCGCGCCCGCTGATCCGATGGTAATGATGCGCCCGCCTTCCTTAAGGTGGGGGATGGCAGCCTTTGCGGTCAGAACAGGCCCACGCACGTTAACGGCAAGCAGCGCGTCGATGTCCTCGATCGTGAAATCTGCAATGTTGTTGTATCGCGCGATCGCCGCATTGTTGACGAGAATGTCGAGACCGCCCAGCGTGCGGACAGTTTCGTCCACCGACCGCTGGATGGCCGAAGGATCCGCGCTGTCGGCCTGTATCGCCATTGCCTTGCCCCCATTCCTTTCAATAGTCCGGAAAAGTCGCTCCGCGCTGTCGGCGGATCGCTCATACGTTATCGCAACGTTCGCACCTTTCTCCGACAGAGCAATCGCGATCGCAGCCCCGATGCCACGCGATCCACCAGTGACGAGCGCATTCTTTCCAGCTAGTTCCTGCATGGTCGAACCCTTTCCTATTCCTGTCGCCTTGACGCCGATTTGGAGGCTCATTCCTCGCTACGGGCTGCTCCGGCAGGCTTTTTTGTTGAGCCTCAAAATAGGCAGTTGCGACGCAGGCAACATTCCTGATCTTCCCAGACACTTGCCTGATCCTATCAAATCACTACATGCTGGCGTGATGTTTGACCCTCTGAAGCCATCGACACTTCTGCTGAACGCCATTGCTCCGTTTGTTTCGGCGCATGCGGGTACAGTCGGCGTTCCTACCCCCGTTCCGCGCTTGACGATTTGGACAAGCACAAGGGCCACGTCGCCCACTCCGGCGGTGTTCGAACCCATGTTCTATGCGGTGTTGCGCGGAACCAAAGTCTTGATCATGGGCGCCAATCGGTTCGAACTGGCCACAGGCGCTTGCGCGGTATCGTCCTTTGGCCTGCCCTACAGCCACCAATTGACCGGCGCTAAGCCTAATTTCCCCTACGTCGGCATCAGCCTTCATCTTGATGCCGATATTCTGACGCGCGTCATGCTCGATATCCCCAAGCGCGAGGACCGTTGGACATGCGCAGTCGCCGCCGGCGGTCTGGAAGGACCCGTCGGCGACGCATTTGCTCGCCTCGTAGGGCTGCTGAAAGCGCCCGACGATATCGGTGCGCTGGCACCGCACTACGAGTTTGAGCTTTATTATCGCCTGCTTCAGAGCTCGATGGGCGACACGCTCCGACAGGTCAGCCAGAGAAACGGCCGATTTCAACAACTCAAGTCGGCGGCCGATTGGCTCGCTTCCAATCATAGCGAGCCTGTCAATATTCCTGGGCTGGCGGCGGCTTCTCACATGAGCGTTACAAGCTTTCACAGGCATTTCAAGGAAGTCACCGGGTTCAGCCCACTTGCGTTTCAACGCCATATCCGTTTGCTTGAGGCGCGGAAGCTCCTTGCCGGCGGGAGCACCAATGTGTCGCGCGTGGCATATGAGGTGGGTTATAAAAGCCCGTCGCAATTCAGCCGCGAGTACAAGAGCATGTTCGGCAGCGCGCCGGTGGTTGATCTGGAGCGGTGAACCCAGTCGTTATTCGCTGACGGAAGAAAAGAGTCGATGGCTTCGGTGGGGACTAGAGGACATCAGTGTGTCGCGTAGTGCTGAACGAGCACGCGGCTGGGCGTGCCCGTGCCTGGGAGCAACGAGGTTATCTATGTCTGGTTCTATGCTCTGGCGAACTATCTCAGAGGGCTCGATTACGGTTCCGACGAAACCCTGTTCTGGCGAAACTGGGCACAGCAAGGCGAACCCTCCCACTTTGTCCGCAAGGGAATTTCCAAGTTTCACGCGATTTACTGGCCAGCGATACTCCTGTCTGCCGGAGTGCTGCTCCCGTCATCGATCTTCGTTCATGGCTACCTAACGGTAGACGGCGAAAGATCGGAAAATCGGCGGGCAACGGCATCGATCCGGATGGCCTCGCCATGGTCGCTCTTTGTTTGCTCCCGTTTTTGCCTGAATCAGCCTCCAGGCTGCACACGAAACTCGGAATATCGTGCCCGACGCGGTATGACGTTCCACTCGCCGTTAGCGGAATGGGGACATCTTCTGGAGAGGTTCTCCTCCCGCGGCAGGCAGTGGTGCGAACGAGGTCATGATTCAGCGCGGGCGCTTCCGATAACGCCTACGCGCCATCCAAAGACCGAAACCGCTATGCAATATTTTGCTGCAGGGGTTTCGTTGTTCTCTCGTCAGTCAGGACTCACACCGTCAACATACGGAGCAGGCCTTCCAGATTTCTCTCGCCCTCCTTGGTCTGCGCTTCTGCTCGCGATAACGACAGACCAGCTCTGTTTCGCTGGCTTGCTAAGCATCCCGGAACCCCTGACCGGTTTCCGCGCACTTGCGTGACCACCCTTCCGCAGCCGGGAGATCTCGCTGGGTATGCTCGCCTTGGATCCAGAACGATTCCAGCAGTTCGCGGAAGCGAAATCCGGATGGAGGAGGCGCGGATCGTCTGCCCTCGGTCAACCGCAATCCGCGAGGGAGGCCGCAATATGGCGGCGAGAAAGAATCTCTTGCCGTGAACTCAAATAGATATTGCTGGACTTGAACCGACATTCGCCGAACCTTTGAGCCCGAAGCGTGGCCCGCAAGGCCAAGAAACACGGGGCTAATATGTCTTTCGAGCGCGATACAACGGATCCCTTCGTTGCCCGGGCTGTCGAGCTGAAGGCGATCTTCCATCAAGACGCGGTCGAGCGCGACAAGCAGGGTGGCAGGCCGGTCGAGCAGATTCGGCTTCTCAAAGAAAGCGGCTTACCATCGGCCCAGATCCCAGTCGGCTACGGCGGGCGGGGAGCCTCCTGGCTGTCAATCCTGCGTGTCGTGCGAGAATTCGCGCGCACCGACGGCTCGCTGGCCCATCTCTACGGCTACCATCATCTTCCCCTCAACCTCGTCCTTTTTCGTGGTTCGAACGCGCAAAAAGACCACTGGCTGCGAGCGTCAGCCGCCGGAAATCTGATGTGGGGCAACTCCGGCAATGCGATGTCGAAAACCTCGTCGGGTCGACGCATCGACACCGGCTGGGTCGTAAACGGCACGCGCCCGTTTTCCTCCGGATCACACGTTGCCGATTATATCCAGGTGTCATGGGAAAATCCGCAAGGAGAGCGGCTGACTGCCGCTGTTCCGGCTGACCGGGCCGGCATCGTGATCGAAGACGACTGGGATGGTATCGGGCAGCGCCAGACGGGCAGCGGCACCGTCAGCTTCAAAGATCTGGAGATCCTCGACGAAGAGCTGATCAGTTCGCCGCAGGTGCCTTTGACACCCTACACCTCGCTGACGTCGCTGTTGCAGCAGAGCGTCCTTCTCAATGTCTTCGTCGGCAGCGCCCAAGGCGCTTTGGACGAAGGCAGGGAATATACCTCGGCCCTGTCGCGTCCCTGGATCTATTCCGGCGTAGAAAAACACACCGACGATCCGTGGATCAAACGGCAATATGGCGAACTCTACATCAAGACGCTCGCCGCGACCGAACTTGCAGACAAGGCTGCCCGCAGCCTCGATGATGCCTTCAACCAAGGTCCCTGCCTGACAGCCGGTGATCGGGGTGCCGCGGCAATCGACATCGCGACAGCCAATGTCTATGCGGGCGAGGCCGGACTGGCAGTTTCGAGCGAAATCTTCGAGGTCATGGGAGCGCGCTCGGCAACCAATGCCAACGGTTTCGACCGGTTTTGGCGCAATGTCCGCACCCACACTCTCCATAATCCAGCCGAATACAAAAAGCGGACTGTCGGCACCTGGCTCCTTTCGGGCGAATTCCCGGTGCCGGCAATGTACCGCTGAAGGGACATTTCATGGGCAGACGTAAAGATAAGATCAAGCTTGGCGCATTCCTGTTGTTTACCGGCCATCACGTCGCGGCATGGCGCCATCCCAAGGCTTCGGTTGGGACGGATTTCGAGAACTATTTCGAACTCGCCAAGCTTGCCGAAGCGGCGAAGTTCGACGCGATCTTTTTCGCCGACGGCGTGGCAGCCCGGTTGAAGGATGTCGAAGCCGCAAGCCGGAAGGCCCATAGCGGCGTCTACCCCTTTGAGCCGATAACTCTTCTGTCTGCGCTATCAAGCGTCACGCGCAATATCGGCCTGATTGCCACGGCCTCGACCAGTTTCTCCGACCCTTACAACCTTGCCCGCCAATTCGGATCGCTCGACAGGTTGAGCGGCGGCCGCGCCGGCTGGAACCTGGTGACGTCGTCAGACCCTGAGGCCGCCTATAATTTCGGTCATGAGGAGCAGATCCTGCATGCCGATCGCTACGATCGGGCCGAGGAATTCGCCGACGTGGTGCTTGGTCTCTGGGATAGCTGGGATGACGATGCCTTTATCCGCGATCGGGAGAGCGGCCGCTATTTCGATCCGGAAAGGCTACACAGGCTTGATCATAAGGGGCGGCACTTCAAGGTGCGTGGCCCGCTGAACATTCCGCGTTCGCCGCAAGGACGCCCCGTCCTGGTTCAGGCCGGGGCGTCGGGGCCTGGCAAGGAGCTCGCCGCCCGCACCGCAGAGGCGATTTTCGCCGCGCACATCACGCTCGATGAGGCCAAGGCCTTTTATGCCAGCGTCAAGGGAAAGCTCGGCACATACGGCCGCTCCCCGGACGATCTCAAGATCTTGCCCGGCATCTTTCCCGTCGTCGGCCGCAGCGAGACGGAAGCTCAGGAGAAGTTCGAAGCACTGCAGGAGCTGATCCAGCCGCAGGTTGGCCTTAACCTGTTGTCACAGCTCAGCGGTGTCGACCTTAGCCCCTATCCGCTTGATGGTCCGATTCCGTCCGATCTGCCGGTGACAAATGCCGGAAAGAGCCGGCAGGAACTAGTGCTCGATCTCGCCCGCCGGGAAAACCTCACCATCCGGCAGCTCTATCTGCGGATCGCCGGCGCACGCGGACACTGGCAGGTCGTCGGCACGCCGTCTCAGATCGCGGACGTCATGGAAGAGCGTTTCGAAAACTACGGCGCGGACGGCTTCAACATCATGGCGCCGATCATGCCGGGCGGCCTTGCCGATTTCATCGAGCTCGTCGTGCCGGAGCTGCGCCGCCGCGGCCTCTTCCGCACCGAGTACGAGGGCACGACACTTCGAGAAAATCTCGGCCTCAAGCGTCCAGTCAATCGCTTTGCCGTCAGCAATGCGGCAGCCGCAGAATAGGACCAAATCAATGGCGCGTGACAAACTCTACCTGATCGAGCCTGGCTTTTCAGATCCGAAACATCCCGGCATCACCTTTGTCTGCCCTCACTGCAACGCGATCGAAGGGCTGCTTACCAGTTTTCCCGAGCTTGCTGCCGCGATCGACGTCGAGCGGGTGCCCTTCCCTCGTCCGCGCCGCAAAGTCATCGAGGATGTCGGTGAAGAGAACCAGTCCTTGCCGGTCTTCATTCTTGCCCACGCGGCCCCGCCCGATGCGGCCGACTGGAACGGCAAGCGTTTCGTCACCACGACCGATCGGATATTCGAGCTGCTTTCCGAACGACACGGCTTTCCGCGCCTGCACAAATGAGGAGTGACGAACCATGACCGTAAAACCCGCTGGTTTTGAACGACCCATCTCCTCGCCTGAACTTTTCGAGCCGGACAGAGCGAATCCCTATATCGCGAAGGCGACGGAGCTTCGCGACATTTTCGCAAGGGATGCGATCGAGAGGGATCAAACCGGGGGCAGGCCGGAGGAGCAGATCCGGCTGCTGAAGGAAAGTGGGCTGGTCAACCTGCTGATCCCCGAGGAATTTGGCGGCATCGGTGAACGCTACTCGACGGCGATGCGGATCGTTCGCGAATTCGCCAAGGTCGATGGATCGCTCGGACATCTGTTCGGATATCATTTCAGCCCCTTGCAAAATGCGATCAACTCCGGACCGGACGCTCACGCCCGCGATCTTCTCCGTCGTTCGGCGGCGGGGCGCTGGTTCTGGGGCAATACCAGCAACAGCTTTTCGAAAAGCCTTTTCGGGCGGCGTGAACAGGATGGGGTTGTCCTTAACGGGTTCAGGCCGTTCGCCTCGGGATCGCATGTGGCCGATTATCTGCTGGTCGCCTGGGAGGACGAAGAGACGAACGCGCGTAGCATCGCTTATATCCCGCCCACACGCGAAGGTGTCACCATCGCCAATGACTGGGACGGCATCGGACAGAGGCAGACGGGCAGCGGCCGGGTCTTCTACAAGGACGTGAAAATCCACGCCGATGAGATCGTGCCTGAACGGCCGCGCGATCCGATCGCGCTGCTTGCGCCGCTGCAGCAGCAGAGCGTGCTGTTGAACGTCTTCATCGGCAGCGCCCAGGGAGCGCTTATCGCCGCTCGGGACTATACCGTCACCAGATCGCGTCCCTGGATCTTTTCCGGTGTCGAGCGTCATCAGGACGATCCCTGGATCAAACGCCAGTACGGCGAACTCTGGATAAAGGTTCAGGCGGCAACCGCGCTTGCCGACCGCGCCCTGACGGCGGTCGATGCGGTCTATGAAAAAGGACAGGATCTGACGGAGGCCGATCGCGGGTCGGCCGCGATCGCCGTCGCCTCGGCGAATGTCCTTGCCGGCCGTGTCGCGCTCGAAGTGACCAGTGAAATTTTCGAGGTCATGGGAGCACGGTCGGCCGTTCGCCCCTACGGTCTCGACCGCTTCTGGCGCAACGTCCGCATTCACACGCTGCACAATCCGGCAGAGTATAAGACCCGCAATGTCGGGACATGGTTCCTGACGGGCGAATATCCCGAGCCCGGGATCTTTCAATGAGCCGGCGCGAGCTTCATCTCAACATCAACATCCTGCACTCCGGCTTCTCCCCAGCCGCCTGGCGGATGGAGGGTAGCGATCCCCACGCTTCGTTCGACGTCAACCACTACATCAATGTCGCCAGAATCGCCGAAAGGGGCACCTTCGACGCCGTCTTCCTCGCCGACCAGGCAGCGATCTCGGACCGGGTGGACTTCCGACCATTGACGTCGCTGGAACCGACCATCGTGCTGGCCCTGGTCGCGGCCCATACGGAACGGATCGGTCTGATCGCCACGGCGTCGACCACATACAACGAACCCTACAATCTCGCGCGCCGGTTCGCGACGCTTGATCATGCAAGCGGGGGTCGGGCCGGGTGGAACATCGTCACCAGCGCGGACCTGTCTCAGAGCCGCAATTTCGGACTGGAAAAACCGGTCGCCCATGGCAGCCGCTATGAGCGCGCCGGCGAATTCGCCGAAATCGTCAAGGCCCTCTGGGACAGCTGGGAAGAGGATGCTTTTGTCGGCGACGTCGCGACGGGGCGTTTTGTCGATCCGGCAAAGGTCCATGCGATCGCCCATCGCGGAAAGCACTTTTCCGTGCTTGGGCCGCACAACATCCCGCGTCCCCCGCAAGGCCACCCGGTCCTTGTCCAGGCCGGCGGCTCCGATGACGGAAGGGAACTTGCCGCCAAACACGCGGAAGCCGTTTTTTCCGCCTCGCAATCCTTCGAGGAAGCACTGGAGTACGCTGCCGACCTCAGGCAGCGCGCCAGCCGCTTCGGCCGGCCGGCGGACAGCATTCTGGTCCTGGCCGGCCTTGCGACGATCATCGCCAGCACCGGGGTAGAGGCGCGCCGCCGCCAGGAGGAGCTCCGTGAACTGATCCCGCTGGAATACAGCCTGTCGCGCCTAGCAGGGGTGCTGCAGCTCGATCCGAAAGGCGTCGATCTCGATGCACCGCTTCCGGACGATATTCCGCTCCCGCCGGACGGCGGCCATACTTTCTTCCAGGCGACACTGGCGCTTGCCCGGCGCGAGCGTCTGACCGTGCGGGGCCTTATCCGGGCACTCAACGGCGGCACCGGCCATCGCACTATTGTCGGCACGCCAAAGGATGTCGCCAACGATATCGAGCGGTGGTTCCGTGCGGGGGCCGCTGACGGCTTCAATCTCATGCCGGATGTGCTGCCCCACGGCCTGGAGATCTTCGTTGACGAGGTCGTGCCGATCCTGCGTCAACGCGGCCTTTTCCGGCGGCAATATACCGGCAGGACATTGCGGGAGCATCTTGGTCTCGTCCGTCCGGCCAATCCTTATGCCGCAGCGGCAGAATGATGAGATCAGCAAGGAGAATGAGATGACCCCTTCCGTAGCGACCAAGCCAGATGAGAGCGAGCGCCTGAGAGAGCTTGCCGGCGAGCGCTATCGCAACGATCAACGCCTGGGCGGACGCTGGAATGAAACGGTCGATACCATCCTCAGTCATCGGAGTGTGCGCCACTATCTGCCCACCCCGGTGCCATCCGAAGCGGTCGAACTTGCAATTGCCGCCGCCCAGTCGGCACCGAGTTCCTCCAATCTGCAGGCCTGGAGCGTGGTCGCCGTCGAGGATGCGGATCGCCGCAGCCGATTGAATGCCGTTGCCGGCAACCAGCGGCAGATCGCACAAGCGCCGCTCCTGCTCATCTGGCTCGCCGATCTGGCCCGCCCGCGCGCAATCGCGACAGAACGCGGCTCGACGGCAGAGGGTCTCGACTATGTCGAGAGCTTCCTTCTCGGCGTCATCGACGCAGCTCTTGCTGCACAAAATGCCGTCGTCGCCTTTGAATCACTCGGGCTCGGGACATGTTACATTGGTGCGATCCGCAATGATCCGGAGACCGTCTCCCGTGAACTCGGCCTGCCGGACGGCGTCTTTCCGGTGTTCGGCCTCACGGTCGGCTTTCCCGATCCGGCGGTGCCTGCAGGCGTGAAGCCGCGCCTGGCGCAGACCACGGTCCTGCATCGCGACACCTATAACGGCGCGCTGCAGGAAGATCTTGCCGACTATAACCGCGTACTCCAGAGTTTCCAGAGCGAGCAGTCTATGCCTCTGGTCGACTGGACCGACCAGGTGCGCAGCCGCATCGCTACGGTCGAATCCCTCAAGGGACGTCATGTCCTCGGCGATGTCGCGCGCAGACTTGGTTTCAAACTGAAGTGAAGACGCATCGGCCCCGGCTTGACGCAGGCTGTTATTCGGCCGCGATCATGCCGAGGGCCGGACGGATGCTGCGCATCGCGATCGCATCGATCGTCTGCGAGGCGCGCGCCTCAGTAAGCAGCCAATTACGAAACAGATCAACGCGCATAAGCCGAGACTTGTGCTGCGTTGTCGCAAAGAAATAGGAAAAGCTCACCGGCTGCGGCGCTCCAAAAGGACTGACGAGCCGGCCGGACCGGATTTCGGCTTCCGCAAGCCTTATCTTGCCAAGGCCAAGCCCCTGCCCCGCCATTGCCGCATCGAGCACGAGCGAGGATTGATTGAGGTGAAAGCCGCCCTGTGATAGCCGATAGGAAAGTCCCTCGGCGCGCAGCCAGCTGTGCCAATCGGGGCAGGAGTGGTCGTGTTCGGCACCCTCCTCGTGCAGCAAGGGCACTCCCTCGATTGCTTCCGCCCCTTTCCAAAGCCCGTAGCGATCGGCGAATTCCGGACTGCAGACCGGCAGCACCGCTTCGGACAGGAGATAGTCGACGGCGAGGCCGGAATAGGCTCCGCTGCCGTAGCGGATCACACAATCCGCATCGCCCGCATCGAGATCGGTCAGCTGTGTCGAGGCATCGACGAGGATTTGCAGGCCCGGCGCTGCGCGGCGCAGGGCATCGAGCCGTGGAATCAGCCATTTGCTGGCGAAGGAAGGAGCGACGGACACACGGATCGGCTGTTCGTGGTCGCTCGTCACAAATTGCGTCATCGCCGACAGCACGGCATCGAAGGCGGCCGTCAGGCCAGGGACCAATGCCAGGCCCGCCGGCGTCAGCTGCAGTTGGCCGCGCGCACGATGAAACAGCGACTGACCGAGATAATCTTCCAGCAGCCTGATCTGCTGGCCGACGGCGGCTGACGTGACGTGCAGCTCTTCGGCTGCGCGGATGAAATTCAGATGCCGCGCCGTCGCAACAAAAGCGCGCAACGATGTCAGCGGCGGAAGCCGCGCGAGCGTCGGCTGAATGGCTGTCTTGCGGGGTTGGACGGACGTATTCATGAAGCGATTGCACCACAAATAGGCCGGACTAGACGAGCATCCGCTTTGCGCAAGGCCTGCTGGCGGGGACATTTTCTTCTGCCCAAGCCGCTCGACTGAGAAGCAAAAACTAAAACCCGCGAATTGTCTATATATTCACTAGACTATAGGTTCTGCGTGCCGGCGGCTCTCGAGCGAGCGCAAGCTTTTCTTTCGGTCACTGGCAGAAAAACATTCTTCGCGATTCCGCTTTTCCCGCCCGATGATGGTCCCCACAAAGCATTGCCCGAAAGGGTTCGTTCCGGATCAGGGGGTATCGATGGACATTCGCCGACGTCAGCTTAACCAGATTCTCGCTTTGAGCGCGGTCGGCGCCATCCTGCCATTCAGGGGTTTTGCGCAAGCCGCAGAACCCGTTGCGGGCGGAACGCTCAACCTTCTCGTTCAGCCCGAGCCACCGACGCTCGTCACGCTTGCCCATACGGCAGGCCCGACAACCCGCGTCAGCGGCAAGGTGACCGAAGGCCTGCTTGCCTATGGCCTCGATTTCAAGCCGATCCCGCAGCTCGCCACCGAATGGCATGTCAGCGATGACGGTTTGGAATATAGTTTCAAGCTGCGAGAGGGTGTGAAGTGGCATGACGGGAAAGATTTTACGTCAGAGGATGTGGCCTTTTCGATCCTGGCGCTCAAGGAGGTCCATCCGCGCGGTCGTGCCACCTTCTCCAGTGTGAAGGAGGTTGCGACCCCCGATCCGCATACGGCGATCATTCGGCTTTCAAAGCCCGCGCCATACCTGATCGGCGCCTTGCAGGCGAGCGAGTCGCCGATCGTGCCCAAACATGTCTACGACGGCACGAAAGACTTCGCCGCCCATTCGAACGGCCGCGCGCCGATCGGAACAGGGGCGTTCATTTTCCGGGAATGGGCGGTTGGCAGTCACATCATTCTCGATCGCAATCCTGATTACTGGGACAAAGGCAAGCCCTATCTCGATCGTATCGTCATCAAGTTCATTCCCGATGCGAGCGCCAGGCTCGCAGCACTGGAGACCGGCGAGGTCGACATCGCACCCGACACGCCCGTCTCCCTCAGCGAAATCGATCGTCTGAAGGCGTCGGCGACGCTTGCCGTTGACGACCGCGGCAACGATTATTCGCCGACCGTCTACCGCATCGAGTTCAATCTCGCCAACGACTACTTCAAACATGACAAGGTCCGACAGGCGGTCGCTCACGCGATCGACCGGCAGAAGATCGCCGATATCGCCTTCTACGGTTACGCCGTTCCGGCCCCAAGCCCGATCAGCCCTTTCCTGAAGGCCTTCTACAATCCCGACGTGCCGGTCTATGCTTATGATCCCGCCAAAGCGGAAGAACTTCTCGACGAGGCCGGCTTTCCGCGAAGAGCCGACGGCATCCGTTTCGAGGTGCCCCACGACGTCATGCCCTATGGCGACACCTACACGCGGATCGGCAACTATCTGCGCGACGCGCTGTCGAAAATCGGCGTCAAGGTCAGCCTGCGCGGTCAGGACGTGCCGACATGGCTGAAACGCGTCTATACCGATCGCGATTTCGCCTTCGTCACCAATGGCATGGGCAACACTTTCGATCCGACGATCGGCGTCCAGCGTCTCTATTGGTCGAAGAACTTCAAGAAGGGTGTGCCCTTCTCCAACGGCTCCGGCTACAACAATCCGGAAATCGATGCGATCTTCGAACAGGCCGCGGTCGAGAATGATCACGCCAAACGCGTCGAACTCTTCAACCGCATGCAGGTGATCATCGCCCGTGACCTGCCTGACATTACGCTGGTCTCCTTCCGGCAACTGACGATCTTCAACAAGAAGGTGCAGGACCATACGGTCGTCGCAGACGGCCTCTCCGGCAGTCTTTCCTCCACCTACATCCTCAAGAACGCCTGACGCTGACAAGGAATGGTCCGATGAGCATCAATCGACGCCGGTTCAACCAATTGCTGTTGTTGTCGACGGCCGGCACGCTTCTGCCGTCCTTCGGCGCCAGAGCGAATGAAGAGACGCCGCAGAGCGGCGGAACACTCAATTTCATCGTCGAGCCGGAGCCGCCGACCATCCTTGCGCTGGCGCATACGGCAGGCGGCACCCAGAAGGTCAGCCCCAAGATCACCGAGGGCCTTCTGACCTATGATTTCGATCTGACGCCGAAGCCTCAGCTCGCGACCGAATGGTCGATCGCCGATGACGGGCTCAGCTATACCTTCAAACTTCGTCCAAATGTCAAATGGCACGATGGCAAGCCTTTTACCGCAGACGACGTCGCCTATTCCATCGAGCTCCTGAAACAGGTTCACCCGCGAGGTCGGGGAACTTTTGCCAATGTCACGAAAGTCGAGACGCCAGATCCTCTGACGGCCGTCATCCGCCTTTCCAAACCGGCACCCTATCTGCTGCGCGCGCTCTATGCGGCAGAATCGCCGATCGTGCCGAAACATGTCTATGAAAATGTCACGATCGCCGATGTGCCGATTAATCCGAACGGCAGCGCACCGATTGGCACCGGCCCCTTCATCTTCAAGGAGTGGGTGCGTGGTTCGCATATCATTCTGGAGCGCAATCCCGATTACTGGGATGCCGGCAAGCCCTATCTCGATCAGATCGCCATCCGTTTCGTGCCGGACGGTGCTGCGCGTGCGGCTGGATTCGAGACCGGAGAGTTCGACATCGGCGGCGATAATCCGATACCGCTCAGTGATCTCGAGCGGATCAAGGCGTTGCCGAACATCGGGGTCGATTCCCGTGGATACGAAACCAAGGGTGACCTCACCCAGCTGATCTTCAATCTCGACAATGAGTATCTGAAGGACGTCAAAGTCAGACGCGCGATTGCCCACGCCATAGACCTCGACGTCATCCTGAATACCGTCTGGTATGGCTACGGCCATATTTCTCCGACACCGATCAGCGTCTTCCTGCCGCACTATTACGATCCCTCGATCAAGCCCTATGTCTTCGACCTCAAGGCTGCCGAAGAACTGCTCGACGAGGCCGGCTACAAGCGCGGCGCAGACGGCATTCGCTTCAAGCTGCGGCTGACCCACAATTCCTACAATGAGGGTTTCAAGCGCGTCATCGAATATCTGAAGCAGAACCTGGCACGCATCGGCATTGCCGGTACGATCGATTCCTATGATTTCTCGACCTATATCCAGAAGGTCTACAAGGAGCGCGTCTTCGACGTGACGGCCGAGTATCTGGGCAACCAGTTCGATCCGACGCTCGGCGTGCAGCGCGTCTACTGGTCAAAGAATTTCAAACTCGGCCTGCCTTTCTCCAATGCCAGCCACTACGCCAATCCCGAGGTCGATCGCCTTCTGGAAACGGCATCTGTCGAAATCGACGAGGACAAGCGCAAGCAGGATTTCAATGCGTTCCAGAAGATCATCGCTGACGAGGTTCCGGTCATCAATCTCATCGCACTCGAGAACGTCACGGTCTTCAACAAGCGCGTGAAGAACCATACGATTGGCGCCGAGGGCGTGCAGGCGAATTTTGCCGAGGTCTATATCAGGGACGGGCAAGGCTGAGCGGGCAATCGCGGCCGGCTTGCAAGGATAAGGGGCGCATCACCGATGCGCCCCTTCCTTTGTCAGGTTTTCTCTTTGTCCGACGACACCGTCAGGATGCGGCTCGGGCAGGCGTGAATTTCAGCAGGATACGGTCCGCAAGCGCGATCGCCTGCGCTCGCTGCTCCGTGATCGAGCTCGACTCCCAGGCAACGCCGCGTAGCGGATGGCCAATGGCGCTGAGATTGCGGTGGATCCGTCCCTCCTCATCGATGAGATCCCCCTCGGGCGTGGCGTCGATACCAAAGCCGGTGGAATGGGGGCGCACTGCGCCGCTCGCAAGCAGCTGGCGTACGAAGGGATCGGAGATGCGCCGCCAGTCGTGCAACTGGTGACCGCGGCAATCGATGACGCCATCAAACACATGCCTTTCTATGCCGGTCCGCGTCTTCAACCTGGCGATGACGCCCTGCTTGTCGACGGCCAGATCGATGAGCCGCGCCACACCGTGAGACAAGCGACCTTGCGAAAGAACCGTCTCGACGATCAAATTGCTCTCGGGAGCGGAGCGATGCGCCGTGACATCCCAGAAGGCTCGGAGGTGCCGGGCAAAGCGCAGCCTTTCCAAGTCGTCCGCCTTTTGCCAGAGAGACAGGATATGCGGGCGGATGGCGAGCGGCAGGCCTTGCCAGTCACCGCCGCTCGCTGCGATCGCACGCCGTTCGGTCTTAACAAGCGAAAGCAAAGACCGGGCAGTCGAGGGCAGCGGTTTGTCGGCAAGGAAGTCTCGTGCCGCCGCGACGTCCCGCCTGCCTTCGACGAACTGGCCGCGCCGCGATATCACTCTGTAGCGGCCGTGGAACGCCCTTGCCTCCATGCTCGCAACGGCATCGACCATCGAAAGGCTCGCGCCGATGAGCAGGATTTCTTCGCAATCCTTCAACCTGTCGAGTGCTGGCGCATCCCAGGGATTGACGGCAAAGCGCGGATCGCCGGCAACCGCGTTCCCATGCGTTGGTGGATCCGGCGCAAAAACGCCGAGCGCCAGCACCGCCTCGTCCGCTTCGACGACAAGGCCGTCGGTCGTCGAAACCTGGATCCGATGCGGGGTGGACGACAAAGTTGACGCCGAGGCGCGAATATGGCGCAGGCTCGATCCGAACCGGGCCTCGCCGACGGCACGCTTCAGCTCGTCGCGCACATAGGTTCCGTAAAGGTAACGCGGCGGACTGCTCGAGCCGATATTCTCTGGCGGCTGCCTGTCATTGGCGGCGGCCTTTTCTGAAAGCCATCGGGACAGATGCCCGGGATCATCGACGTAGAGCGAGAAATTGTCGGCCGGTCCATTGACCAGATGAGCCGGCTCGGTCGTGCTGTAGGCGACACCGCGACCGAGCTCTTCCCGCCGTTCGATGATGGTGATGGCGAGCGGCACTGCCGTTCGATCGAGAAGGTTGAGCGCCGTCAACGTCCCCGCAAAGCCGCCGCCGACAATAATGATGGAATGGTGAGGATGATGATCGATGCGCATGAAAACTCCTACCTGCCGGCAGCAGGGGATCAGATTGGAATAGGAAAACCGCGGATGCTGATCCTTGCCTGGCCAATTACTCCGCCGCGACAGCACGCGCCTGGCGCGCAGCGATGCCGGCTTTGACCAGCGGCGCGACATCGCGCCCATAGGCGACGGTATCCTCGGTCGGATAGAAACCGCGCATCAGGAAATTGGAAACGCCGGCGTCATAATAGTCGAGGAGTGCCTCGGCGACCTGATCCGGCGTGCCGACCAGGGCCGTTGAGTTGCCGCCTGCCCCGCTTGCCGCCGCAACCTCCGTCCAGAGCCGCTTGTCGAGAACCTTGCCGCGCGCTGCGGCTTCGCGAAGCCGCAGCGAACCCACATTGGACGGCAGTTTTTCGCCATTGCCGCCCGGCCGCGCGATCGATTTGACCCGATCGAGAATGGCGTCAGCCCTTTCCCATGCCTTGTCCTCGGTCTCGGCAACGACAATGCGGAAGGCGAGCGTGAAGCGGATGTCATCGGCCCGGCCGAACGGCGCTGCTGCTTCCCGCACCTTGCCGATCGTCTCGCGCACGCCGTCCAGCGGCTCGCCCCAGAGCGCGTAGATATCGGCGTGCTTTCCCGCCACCTTGAAGGCAGCCTCCGACGAGCCGCCGAAGGAGATCGGGATGCGCTGGCCGTGGACCGGCTTGACCTGCGAAAACGCACCCTTGAATTTGTAGAATTCGCCCTCGTGGTCGAAAGGCTCCTCGTTTTCCCAGACCTTCTTCAGCACCGTCAGATATTCATCGGTGCGCTCGTAGCGTCGGTCGTGATCGAGGAAATCGCCATCGCGCTGCTGGTCGGCGTCAGAGCCGCCGGTAATGATATGGACCCAGAGACGGCCATCGGAAAACTGGTCGAGCGTCGCAAGCTGACGGGCAGCCAGTGTCGGCGCCATGAAGCCGGTGCGGTGAGCGAGAAGCGCCCCGATGCGGCTGGTGTGGGAAAAGACATGCGCCGCGATCTGGTTGTTGTCAGGCCAGGTCGAGAATGCACCGATCAGCAACCGGTCTATACCGGCCTCTTCGGCCGCCCGGGCATGTCTCAGGATATAGTCCTTGTCGATAACAGGCCCCTGCGGTGGCACGATATCCGAACCTTCGCGGTTGGAGACATGCCCGATGAATTCCGAAGTCATGAAACAGCCTTTCCCACGAGGCGACGGGGCTAGAAAACCCTGCCTTCCTCCAGATGTGTCGTCGTTCCGTTGATGTAATAATCGCCGACCACGCGCGCCTTGTGCAGCAGCGGATTGTGGTTCAGAACCGTGCGGATATTGCGCCAGTGCCGGTCGAGATTGAGATGACGGGACGTGGCCGAGCCGCCGCCGAGTTCGAAGACGTTGGTGGCCGCCCCAAGGGCGATCTGCGAGGCGACGATCTGCGTGCGTGCCGTCGTCAAAGCACTTTCGATCAGCGCCGCCTCCAGCCTGTCCGGATCTCCAGCACCGAAGGCCTCGACTGAGCGGTCGAGCGCACGGGCGCTCTCGCGGATCAGCGTGTCGACAGCAAACGAGCCAGCGGCGATCTCGCCCAATATCTTCTGAACGAACGGATCGGCACTGGCGGTTTCGGCCGCACTATGGGCGGCGGAACGCGCCTGCCGCCGCACGTAGTCGGTACCTTCGGCCACGGCGCCTCGGACGGCGCCGGCCATGGAAGCGGCGAGATGGAGCTGGCGCAGCGTCGAGGTGTGGCGCCCGACCAGCGTATCGAGGCCGCGCGTGGAGATTTCGTGCGGCAGCACTTCGACATCGTCGAGCAACACGCCGCCGCTTGCCGTCAGCCGCTGGCCCATCCCGTCCCAGTCGTCGAGGATGGTGATGCCCTTCCGGTCGACCGGCAGGAGAAGGCTGACGAGTTCATCCTCGTCATTCCTGGCGCTGAAGGAGGCAAAGTCGGAAAAGGCGGTTCCCGTCGCGTACCACTTGCGGCCGTTGAGCCGGAAGCTTTCGCCGGATTTCGTCAGCCGTGTCGTCACTTCGCCAGGCCGTTTGGTCCCCTGCTCGGTGTGTGCCCCGCCAAAGAGCTTGCCGGCAAGCACACGTCCGAGCTGGGTGCGGTCGATGGCCGAATTCGGGTTGAGAAGCAGGCTTTCGGTGAAATTGAAGTGGCTGCGGAGCGCATGGGCGACATTCGAGTCGGCTGCGCCAACCGTCATGATCGTCTCAATGTAGTCGACGACGGAGCCCCCCGGTCCGCCGAGGGCGACTGGAATGCGCAAGGCCCCGAGCCCTGCCTCTTTGAACCGACGAAAGGCCTCGAACGGCAGCTCGCGCTCGAGATCGCGCTTCGCCGCTTCTCTGGCAATTTCGGCCGCAAGCTCCGGCACCTTGGCGAGCAGTGCGGCAAGGTCGGGTGCAACAGATGTGGACCCGGCGACTGGTGACAGGGCAGAAGGGGCGGTGTTCGGCATGCGGCGGAGACCTTCTCGGCACCAACTGGAACGATCGGCTGGATCCGCGATCTGCGGGTCCAGCCGGGGCTGTCAGGCGACGGCGCGTGTCAGCGGCACGACATTGTCGGCGCCGGACGCCGGGCTGCGCGGCACGCGGCCTTCAACCGGGTGGCTCGGATCGTTGAAACCGGGCGTCGAGGGGTGGCCGGTCGCGACCAGCCGATCGACCAGTGCCTCGTCCTCGGCATCGAGCTTGACGTCGAGCGCCCTGACGTAACTGTCCCAGTGTTCTTCGGTGCGTGGACCGGTGATGGCTGCCGAGATCAGCTTATTGTTCAGCACCCAAGCCAGAGCGAATTCAGTCGGGCTGATGCCCTTGCGGGTCGCGTGCGCTGCGATCTCCTTGGCGATGGCGATCGATTCCGGACGCCATTCGGTCTCCAGAATGCGCTTGTCACCGCGGCCGGCACGGGTATCGGCAGCCGGCTCCTTGCCGGGTTCGTATTTGCCGGTCAGCACGCCGCGGGCGAGCGGCGAATAGGAGACGACGCCAAGACCATAATATTGCGCGGCGGGAAGCTGCTCGGCCTCGGCGGTGCGGTTGACGATATTGTAGAGCGGCTGGCTTGCCACCGGACGATCGATGCCGAGCTGATCGGCAAGATGCGAGATCTCGGCGATGCGCCAGCCGCGGAAGTTGGAGACGCCGAAATAACGTAGCTTGCCGGCGCGGATGAGGTCGGCGATGGCACGCACCGGCTCTTCCAGCGGTGCGTCGAAGACGGCGCGGTGGAAATAGAGGATGTCGATATAATCGGTGTTCAGGCGGCGCAGCGAATTTTCGACCGTCTCGATCACCCACTTGCGCGAATGGCCGCCAAGGTTCGGCCCTTTGGTGTGGGAATTGACGAATTTGGTCGCCAGGACCCAGTGATCGCGATGCGCCTTGATGCCGCGCCCGACCACCTCCTCGGACTTGCCGTCGTGATAGACGTCGGCGGTATCGATGAAGTTGATCCCCTGCTCGCGCGCCTTGTCGATGATGCGGAAGGCGATGTCATCTGGTGTCGGCCCACCGAACATCATCGTTCCCAAGCTGAGCGGCGAGACTTTCAGCGCGCTGCGTCCGAGGTAGCGATAATCGACCATTTCATTCTCCATTCATTGAGCGTGGTGACAGGCAACGGCGTGGCCGTCGGCGAGTTGGCGAAAGGTTGGGTCCTCGGTCCGGCAGATGTCGGTGGCCAGGGGACAACGGGTATGGAAACGACAGCCGGCCGGCGGATTATGCGGGCTCGGCAGATCGCCGGTGATGGGAGCCGCCTGCTTGCGGCGGCTCGGATCGGGAACGGCGGCCAGCAGCGCCTGCGTATAGGGGTGCTTTGCACCCCGCCAGAGATCGCTCGTCGACGCACTTTCAACGATGCGGCCGAGATACATGACGAGGACGCGATCGGCGAAGTAGCGAACGACCGACAGGTCGTGGGAAATGAAGAGGTAGGAAAGCGAGAGTTCGGTCTTCATCTCGACGAGCAGATTGAGGATCTGCGCCTGGATGGAGAGATCGAGCGCCGAAACCGGCTCGTCACAGATCACCAGCTGCGGCTGCAGGATCAGCGCGCGGGCGATGCCGATGCGCTGGCGCTGGCCGCCGGAGAATTCATGCGGGAAGCGATCAAGCGCATCAGCCGGCAGGCCGACATGCTCTACCATCTGGGCGGCGATCGCTTCGCGCCGCTTGCGACCGCTGACCCCATGGACGGCGAGTGGCGCCGTCAGGATCGTGCGGATCGTCTGGCGCGGATTGAGCGAAGCGAAGGGATCCTGGAAGATCATTTGAACGCTGCGGCGAATTAACTGCAATTCCTTCGACGACATCGCCGTGACGTCACGCCCTTGAAAACGGACGCGGCCGGATGAGGGCGTGACGAGACGCATCAGCGACTTGCCGAGCGTCGACTTGCCGCAGCCGGATTCCCCGACCAATGCCACCGTTTCGCCCTCGGCAATCTCCAGTGATACGCCGTCGACGGCTCTCACCGTACCGGCGGCTCCGGGATATTGGGTCGAGAGACTATCGACCGACAGGAGCGACATGGGCTACCTCCGAAAGGACCGGAACATAGGGACAGGCGACCTGCCGCTCGGCGGAAACCGACAGCAGTTCCGGTACCGCGAAAGCGCAGGCCGGCCGCGCGACGGGACAGCGCGGGCGGAAGGAACAGCCTTTTTCGCCTGACGCCGAGACGATCGAACCCGGGATTTCGGAAAGCGGACCATCGCTATAGTGATAGTCGGCCTTCAGTCGCGGAGAGGCGGCAAGCAGCCCGCGCGTGTAAGGATGGTATGGCGTGTCGAAGACGGGGCCCGGAAAACCTTCCTCGATTTTTCGTCCGGCATACATGACGACGACACGATCGGCCCATTGCGCCACGATGCCGAGGTCGTGGGTGATGAGGATGACGGCCATGTTCAGTTTGACGCGGAGATTGTCGAGCAGCTGAAGCACTTGCGCCTGGATCGTGACGTCGAGCGCGGTCGTTGCTTCATCGGCAATCAGGAGTTTCGGATTGCAGGCAACGGCAATCGCAATCATCACCCGCTGGCGCATGCCGCCGGAGAGCTGGTGCGGATAGTCATCGATGCGCCTGGCAGGTTCGGGGATGCTGACAAGCTCCAGAAGTTCGATCGCCCTGGCGCGGGCATGCCGACGGCTGAGATCCTCATGGATGCGCAGCACCTCGACGATCTGATCCCCGATTGTCAGCACCGGATTGAGCGAGGTCATCGGTTCCTGAAAGATCATTGCGATGTCGCGACCACGAATGCGCCGCAGGTCCCGCTCGCGAAGCGACAGCAGGTCGGAGCCGTCGAAGGCGATTTGACCGCCAGCCCGCGCCTGCCTCGGCAGAAGCCCCATCAGCGCCAATGCCGTAAGGGACTTTCCCGACCCGGATTCGCCGACGATCGCCAGCATCTCGCCGGGATTGGCGGTGAAGCTTACGCCCTTGACGGGTTCGGCGGAGGGAAAGCGAACGGAAAGGTCGCGGACGTCAAGCAAGGCGGCCATCAGCGCTCCTCCGAAAAGCGCGGGTTAAGCGCGTCATTAAGGCCGTCGCCAATCAGGTTGAGGGCAAGCACGGTGAAGACGATGGCCAGGCCTGGCAGGGCCGTGAGATACCAAGCGGTGCGGATTACGTCACGGCCGGCGCCGATCATCGAACCCCAGGAGACGCGATTGGGATCGCCAAGTCCCATGAACGAGAGCGCCGACTCCATCAGGATTGCGCTAGCCACCATGACTGACGATGTGACGATCAGCGGCGGCAGGGCGTTGGGCAGGATTTCCCGAAAGATGATGCGCGCATGGCCAAAGCCGAGGCTGCGGGCGGCAAGCACGTAATCCTTCTCCCGGATCGCCCGGAATTCCGCCCGGGTCAGGCGCGCGACGGTCGGCCAGCTGACAATGGCGATGGCAACCGTCACCGTCCCGGTGGTCGGCTGAGCGATGGCGACCAACACCACCAGCAGGACAAAGCTCGGAATTGTCTGGAAGATCTCGACGAACTTGACGAGGATGTCGTCCACCAATCCGCCGAAATAGCCAGCGGTCGCACCGATCAATATCCCGGCCGAAAGCCCGAGCAGTGTCGCGGCAATGCCGACGGTCAGCGAAATGCGCGCCCCATGCAGGATTCCGGCAAGTACGTCACGGCCCATCGAATCCGTACCGAGCGGGTAGGCCACATCCTGGCCGGGCCAGAGAAACGGTCTCGCCACCATTTCCATCGGATCGCCCGGATAGATCAGCGGCGCGAGAAGCGCCGAAAGGGCAACGACCAGCAGGAAGGCAACGCCGAACAATGCGTTGGGATTGGACAGGAAAACCTTGAACTCCCGGCGCAAGCCCCGCCAGGCGGTGCCGTGAACGGCGGAAGCACGCACATCCGGCGCGTGAATGTGGGTCCAGCGCGGTTGGGCCGTCGGTTGGGTTGCGGGGCGTGCGGACTCCGCCCTTGCCGGCGGCGCGAGATCGATTGTCTCTGCCGCATAGGTTCCAAGTTTATGACTGTTCATCGACTTGCTCCAATTCGGGGATCGATCCAGGCCTGCAGAAGATCGACCGCCGCATTGGCGACGATCACCATGAAGGATGAAAGCAGCAGGATACCGAGGAGGACGCTGAAATCGCGCGCCATGACGGCCTCGAAGGCAAGCCGGCCGAGACCCGGCCAGCTATAGACCGTTTCGACGACGACGGCGCCGCCGAGCATGCCGCCGAAGTGCATGCCGGCCATCGTCGTGATCGGGATCAACGCGTTGCGCAGAATATGGCGTGTGATCAGGAAAAAGGGCGCCACGCCTTTGGCGCGGGCCGTGCGAACGAAATCCTGCGACTTCACTTCCAGCATGGCAGCACGTGTCAGGCGCGCATAGATGGCCAGATAGAAGAGGGCAAGCGACGTCGCCGGCAGCACCATGTAGCGGGCACGGTCGAGGACCGCGGGCAGTCCGGTCAGCCGTGAGCCGATGGTGCTATCGCCGCCGCTCGGCAGCCAGCCTAGCTTGACCGAGAACAGCAGGATCAGCATCAGCCCTATCCAGAAGCCTGGAATGGAATAGAAAAGCAGCGAGACGATCGAGATTAGGCGATCGGCAACCCGGCCGGAAAATGTCGCCATCAGCGAGCCAAGCAGGAGACCGACAATGATGGCGATCGCCAGGGCGGCCAGCATCAGCATCAGCGTGCCCGGCAAACGCTGACCGATGAGATCGGCGACCGGCATTCCATAGCGCGGCGAAAAGCCGAGGCTGAAATGCGCGAGATTGTTCAGGTAGTTTGCCAGTTGAACGAGAATCGGATTGTCGAGCCCGAAACGTTCACGCAGGGCGGCCATGGTCTCGACCGTCGCAGAACCCGATTCAGCCGCCATGACATCTGCGGCATCGCCGGGCGCGAGCTTCAACAGAAAGAAATTCAAGACGACAATACCGAGCATCGTCGGAACGGCCTGGAGGATCGTCTTTCTGATGGTGCGGCCGAGCCGCCCGTAAGCTGACATTGCCTTTTCCTCGCCGCTTGAGAAGATTTGGGCTTCGCGATGCAATAGTAGTTGACTAAATCTGTAGGTTTTGTCAAATCCGTATTGGTAATTATTTCCAAAAACCGCGCAAATGCCGGCTAAATTCGGAAATCTTTGCTTTACAAAAGTCATCTTTCGGAATGATTTATCAATAATTCTTTCGTGGCAGGTAAAAAACTCTACAAGAGGGCCTGTCGTTGGAAAGTCGAAACAGCAAGGGCCGCCGACACCCACGCGGCCCGCAGACGAGGGTTGAACCTATGGCAGTATTTCCGGCATCCACGCGCCGCAGCTTTCTCCTTGCTTCCGTCGCCCTCGGCGTGACGGCGACGGCCCGCCTCCCAGCCCTTGCAGCACCCGCGCGCGGCGGCACGGCAACGCTCCTGCTTTCGGCAGAACCGCCGGTGCTGACGACCATCGCCAACACGGCCTTCAACTCGGTCTATGTGTCGCCGAAAGTCATCGAAGGACTGCTGACCTATGACTTCGATCTCAATCCGAAGCCGCTTCTGGCCAAGGAATGGTCGGTCAGCCAGGACGGACTGGCCTATACCTTCAAGCTGCGCGACGGCGTGAAGTGGCACGACGGCCAGCCGTTCACATCGGCCGATGTCGCCTTCTCCATCAAGACGCTGAAGGAAGTTCATCCGCGCGGCCGCAACACTTTCCTCAACCTGGTTGACGTCCACACCCCCGATCCGCTGACGGCTGTGTTGACGCTTTCCAAGCCTGCGCCCTATTTGATCACGGCGCTTGCGGCTTCCGAAACGCCGATCGTGCCACGTCACATCTACGAGGGCACCAAGGTGGCCGAAAACCCCGCAAACCTTGCGCCGATCGGCACCGGGGCCTTCAAGTTCAAGGAATGGATCCGCGGCAGCCATATCGTCTACGAGCGCAATACCGACTATTGGGATCAGCCGCGCCCCTATCTCGATCAGCTTATCGTCCGTTTCATTCCCGATGCAGCAGCACGCTCGATCGCCATCGAGACCGGCGAGATCGATCTAGCGCCCTCCACACCCGTACCGCTCAGCGACCTGGAACGCTTCAAGTCCCTCCCCGATATCGCTTTCGAGCCGCGCGGTTATCAGTATGCCAATGGCATCAGCCGCATCGAATTCAATCTCGAGCGTCCCTTCTTCAAGGATATCCGCGTGCGGCAGGCTTTTGCCCACGTCATCGACCGGAAAGTCATCCTCAATACCATCAACTACGGCTATGGCAGCACCATCCCCGGCCCGATCAATCCCAACCTGACGAAGTGGTACGATCCGGATCTGAAAACCTATCCGATCGATCTGGCGACAGCCGAAAAGCTGCTTGACGAGGCCGGTTACCCGCGCGGCAGTGACGGCATTCGCGCGCGTATCAATCTCGACTATGTGCCGAGCGCAGAAAGTTACCCACGCGGCTCCGAATATATCCGCCAGGCGCTCGCCAAGGTCGGTATCGACGCGACGGTGCGCAGCCAGGATTTCGCCACCTATACCAAGCGTATCTATACCGACCGCGATTTCGACTTCGCTTTCGAGGGAATGAGCAACCTCTTCGATCCGACCGTCGGCGTACAGCGCCTCTATTGGAGCAAGAACTTCAAGCCCGGCGTCCCCTTCTCGAACGGTTCGGCCTACAGCAATCCCAAGGTCGACGCGCTGCTGGAAGCCGCGGCAATCGAGGTCGACCCGAGCAAGCGCGTCGAGCAGTGGCGTGAGATCCAGCAGATCCTCGTCGAAGACCTGCCTGCGATCGATATCGTCAGCCAGCCGGAGCTGACCATCTACAACAAGCGCATCGCCGACCACACGATCGGCGGCGAAGGGGTCTCAGGCAGCCTCGCCTACGCCTATGTGGCGGCATCCTGAGCGACGAGCCAACGATCAAGCGGAGGACAAACATGTCCGTTCAACATCTTCCCGGCTCCATCGTCGGCCTGCCGAAATTCGCCGCCCCGACGGACTTTCCTGAGAGCCCGCTGTCGCAGGCTCTTAAACAGCCGGTTCTTCTCGGTCTCTTTCTGCCGATCCAGGCGGGCGGCTGGACGCAATCGACGCTCGAACGCTCGACGGACTGGCGGTTCGACTACAACAAGGCCCTAACTCTCAGAGCCGAGGAACTGGGCTTCGATCTCGTCTTTGCCCTGTCGCAATGGCTGCCGAAGGGCGGCTATGGCGGCGTCTTCGACGGCCAGGCACTCGACAGCTTCGTCTCCACGGCGGCTCTTGCGGGCCTGACCAAGAAGATCATGCTGATCTCCACCATGCACGTGCTCTACGGTCCGTGGCATCCCCTGCATCTGGCAAAGTTCGGTGCGACGCTCGACCACATCACCGGCGGGCGCTGGGGTATCAATGTCGTCACCGGCCACCGCGCGGTCGAGCACGAGATGTTCGGCTGGCCGCGCATCGAACACGACAAACGCTACGAACTTGCGGCCGAATTCCTCGAAGTCGTCCAGCGGCTGTGGAGCGATACAGAGAATTTCTCCTTCGAAGGCGAAAGCTCTTGGAAGCTCGGCGGCGGCTTCGTGACGCCGAAACCGAATTTCGGCCGCCCGATCCTCGTCAACGCCACCGGGTCCGATGCCGGCATTGCCTTTGCCGGACGCTACTCCGACATCGTCTTCATCACCAGTCCGACGGGCGCCGACATCGACAGCGCGCTGCAGTCGCTGCCAGCCCACACCAAAAGGGTCAAGGACGCTGCGACCGATGTCGGCCGCACCGTGCGCACGCTGCTCAATCCGATGGTCATCTGCCGTCCGACCGAGAAAGAGGCATGGGCCTTCGCCGATCGCATCGTCGCGCATGCCGACCAGCGCTCGCCACAGGGTTTCCAGTCGTTGAATTCCGACGCGCAAGCTTGGAAGGGCCGCGATCCGCAGGACGCCTATCGTTTCGTCGGCGGCAACATCAGGGTGATTGGATCGCCCGAGAGCGTCGTCGACCAGTTCGTCAAGCTGAAGGCAGCCGGCGTCGACGGTTTGCAACTCAGCTTCTTCGATTTCCGCGACGATCTCGAATTCTTCGGCAGCGAAGTGCTGCCGCTGATGAAACAGGCGGGGCTGCGCCACTGAAAGGGACGATCATGACGAGCAATGTCATTTCGGAAATCTGGTATACCCGCTGCCCGGTGCCGACGCCGGTCGGCCTCGCCGCACAGCTCGGCTACCTCGAGGAGAACTTCCGCCAGGAAGGGGTGACGCTGAAATCGATCATCGACTCGCCCGATCGCAGCATCCGCCAGAGCCATTTCAACCACACGCTCGACTGGTCATTCCGCCATGGCGGCAACGTGCCGCCGATCCGCGCCCGATCGGAGGGCCGCAAGACCCGGCTGGTCGGCATTACCTGGACCGATGAATTCCAGGCGATCATCACGCTGCCGCAGACCGGCATCAAGACCACGAGAGATCTCAAAGGCCGCCGCTTCGGCATCGCCCGTCGCCCGGAGGGCATTGTCGACTTCATGCGGGCGACCGCGCTGAAGGGCCTCGTCTCCGCTCTTTCGCTTGAAGGGCTGGAACTTGCAGATGTCGAGGTCGTCGACATCGCGCTTGCCGATTCCGTCCTTGCGAGCCAGGAAGGCCCTTCTCTCTTCGGGTTGAAGCGCCGGCAGGCTTATGGCGAGGAAATCGCGTCGCTCATTCGCGGCGAGGTGGATGCGATCTACGTCAAGGGAACGGCGGGCATCAACGTCGCCAATCTGGTTGGCGCCGTTCAGGTCGCCGAATTCGGCTTCCATCCCGATCCGAAGATCCGCATCAATTCCGGCTCACCCCGTGTGCTGACCGTGGACGAACTGCTTGCCGAAGAACGTCCCGATCTGGTTCACCGGCTGCTGGAATCGATCTTCAAGGCGAGCGCCTGGGCCGAAGCGCATCCGGAAGAGACACGTCGCTTCGTCGCCCGCGAAGCCGGCGCGACCGAAGAACAGGTGCTTGCCGCCAATGGTCCGGAGGTGCACCGCCACCTCGGGCTCGGTCTGCAGCCCGAACTGATCGACGCCGTCGGCCACTATAAGGATTTCCTGCATGATTTCGGCTTCCTCGCTGCCGACTTCGATATTGCCGAGTGGGTCGATCGCCGTCATCTCGAAGCCTTCGCCAATCGCGCCGTAGCCTGAGAAGAAAGGCATGTGAGACCATGTTGCAGGAAGCAATCGATCCCATCGGCAAGGCGCGGCGGCTGGCCATCGACTTTTCCGAGCGCGCGGCGCATTTCGATGCGACGGGAGAGTTTCCCTTCGAAAACTTCACCCATCTCTACGAGGCCGGCCTGCTCGGCCTCGTGACGGCCAGCGAACATGGTGGCTATGGCGGCGGTCTGGTCGAAGCACAGGCCGTCATCAGCGAGATCGCCCGTGGCGAACCGTCGACCGCGCTGGTGCTCGCCATGCACTACAACAGTCACTACAGCCTGCGCCGCTTCGGAAAGTGGCCGGACCATCTGGCGCAGCGGGTCTTGTCGGCAAACTGTCTCGGACCTGCCCTCATCAACGCCGCGCAGGCTGAACCCCGCATCGGCTCGCCTGCCCATGGTGCCCTCCCCGAAACGGTCGCCAGGCGCGACGGCGACAGCTGGCGGATTACCGGCCGCAAGACTTACGTCACGGGTATTCCGATCTTGAGATGGGTATCGCTGCTGGCGCTCACCGACGAGCCGGAGCCACGACTGGCGTCCTTCCTGGTCCCGACCGACAGCCCCGGCTTGCGGATAGAAAAAACCTGGAACGCCGCCGGCATGCATGCGACGGCTAGCGACGATATCATTCTTGACGATGTCGTCATCCCATTTTCAGATGTAATCGAGGCGCAGCCCGCATCGGAACCGATACAGCGTGAAGAGCATGCGACGGCCTTCTTCTTTTCGCTGATCGGCGCCGTCTATCACGGCGTTGCCTTGTCCGCGCGCGACCGCGTGTTGTCGTTTGCCGCCCGCCATACGCCGGCAAGCCTCGGCGCGCCGATTGCGACGGTGCCGCGCATCCAGGACGGACTGGGGGAGATCGAAGTCCGGCTCGCGACCAGCGCCAGGCTGCTCCGATCACTCGGCGAAGATGTCGATGCCGGCAAGGCAGTCGGCATGGATGGCATGAACGTTCGCCATGTCGTCATCGACAATAGTGTCGCGGTAACGAGCCTGGCCCTCGACCTGGCAGGCAATCCCGGCCTGAACCGCGACTTCCAGCTCGAGCGCCAGCATCGCGATGCGATGACCGCCCGCTCGCACGCGCCACAGAACCATATGATCCGAACGATCGCCGCAAAGAATGCCCTTGCACGTTTAGCGGCGACGGGGGTCTGACGAAGGCTGAAGATTGCGGCGGCTTCAACCGTTCGCATGTTTCCAACGAAGCGCTGCGGGGACCTCGCTTTTGCAAGCTCCCCTGAATATTTCTCTTCAAGCGACCGCGCTCAGCTGCTGAGCCGAGAAATCAACCAGCAATACTGCGATTTCGAAGCCACGGCGCTGAAGCCAATGCGCAACCGTGCGCGCCCGCACCCCAAGCGGGTCGTCGATGAGGACGACGCGCGCACCGCGAACGGCGATGGTGCGGTAGGCGACGCCGAGCAACTGGCCGCCCTCCGACGAAAGCGTCCCGTCGAGATGGCTCTTTTCGAACTCCTCGGGCGTGCGCACATCAAGGAGATAGGTCGTCCGGCCGGGATCGTGCGCCCACTTGCGGGCGGTGGCGACATCGATCTCGGGAAAACGGTCATCGGCGCTTAGTGTCTGGAGATGCGCGCGCGCGAAATCGAGCGCCGCGGCACTTGCCTCGCCGTAGACACGGGTCCTGCCGGTTTCGAGTTCCAGGCCGGCGCCCGTCCAGGCCTTCGTCCCCTCATGCAGGTAGGAGACCTGATTGGCGACCTTCGCATCGATCAGCGTCTGCGCGCCGAGGATAGCGCGCGGCAGCCCGGCGCAGGACACGACAACCTTGGTTTGTTCGGACGGCACGACGTCCTTGAAGCGCAACAGCAGCTCGGCACCCGGCACGCTGACCGCGCCGGGGACATGATCGCGGCTGAATTCGGCAACGGTGCGCGTGTCGATGACGACGACATCCTCCCCCGCATCGCGCAGCCGCTTCAGCTCTTCAGCCGAAATGACCGGCGTGTTCCTTTCGTCGCGTACGGCAAGCGAAAAATCGACGCCCGGCGTATCGAATGTCGGAAGGGAAGCCTCTGCTTTCGCCGTCCAGGCGGGAATGCCGCCCTCGAGCGCGAAGACATTCGCCCATCCTGCCTTCTCCAGTTTTTCGGCAAGCAGCGCAGCGGCGCCATCACCTCCATCGGCAAGAACGGTGCGCACGACGCTGCGCGGCACGAAGCGGCCGATCTCGCTTTCCACAAACTCGGCCGGCACATTGGTGGCGAAGAGAGGTGATGCATAGCCGACGACTGCCGGGTCTCTGATGTCGAATACCGCCAGTTCCTCACCGTCTGCGAGCCAGTTGCGGAATGTATCTCGGGAGATTGTCTTCTGGGTCACGCTGGGCCTCCATAACGGCTTTGATGTTGATCTCTGAAAGATATTGGGCGGCCAGGAGAGGCGTGAACCACGTCTCCCCACCTGCTTCATCGTGGCGACCGCAGCATCAGCTCTCCGGGCTGAGCCATATCTGGCCGAAGCTGTTGTTGATGCCCTGCGCGCCGGGTGCGAAGTTCTTGACCTTCTTGCTTGCAATGATCTGCGAGCCGGCTGCGACCAGATCGACGGAGACCACATCCTCGTGAATGATGCGCTGGAACTGATACCAGAGGTCGCGTCGCTTTGCCTCGTCGGGCTCGACCGCCGCCGCTTCGAGAAGCCGGTCCACCTCGGGATTGACGTAGTGGCTGGCGTTGGAGAAGACGAGACCGATCTTGAAGTTCTTCGACCAGTATGCACGCTGCACACCGAGGCTCGGATCGAAGGTGTTCGAGAGGGATTCGATGACAAGGTCCCATGCGCGATCCGTGTAAACGGTCTTGAGGTAGGTCGCGAGATCGAACTTGAGGATCTCGGCCTCGATACCGACGACGGCAAGGGACTGCTTGATGAAGTCGGCGTAAGAGGGCGTGAGGAAAGAGTTATAGGCGAGACGAAGCTTGAAACGGCTGCCGTTTGCGCCTCTGGGATAGCCGGCCTCATCCAGAAGTTTTTCCGCGAGTTTCGGATCCGGCGTCCGGGCCTTGATGCTCGGATCATACCATTTCGGCAATGCAGTGCTGACCGGGCTCGGCGATACGGCGCCATAGCCATACAGCGCAATATCCAGCAATTTCTGCAGATCGATGGCATGCGCGATCGCCAGCCGAACCTCGCGCTTGGTGAGAATCTCGTTCTCATAGTTGAAGAACAGCTGCTGCTGCGGGCCGGAATAGGCGTAGGTCGTCGTATCCACGACCAGGTTAGGATTGGCCTTCAGGCGCTCGATGTCCGACAGGGGTACCGGGTTGGCGCCGATGTCGATTTCACCGGTTTCGAGCGCGGCAGCGCGAGCGGAGGGATCGAGGATGACGCGAAGGACGACCCGGTCGAGATAGGGCTTGCCTGCGTCCCAATAGTTCGGATTGCGGTCGAAGATCAGATGACTGCCCGGCACCCACTCCTTGAGGATGAACGGTCCGGTTCCGATCGTCTGCGCGAGCTTGGGCTGTTCCTCCGGCTTGAAGGTTTCATAGACATGCTTCGGCACGATCGGCGATTCCGAACTGCTGAGTGCTGTGATCAGATATGGCGCGGGTTTGGAAAGGACGACAATCGCCGTATGGGGATCTGGCGTCTCGACCGCAGTCACGTTCTGATAGGTAATGCGTCCGCGGGGATGGGCTTCCTTCAGCCGAAGGATCGAGAAGGCCACGTCGGCAGCGGTGAAGTCTGCGCCGTCATGCCATTTCACACCCTCGCGCAGCTTAAACGTATAGCGCAGCTGATCGTCGCTGACCGACCATTCCGTCGCCAACAGCGGGATCGGCTTGAGGTCGTAGTCAAAGTCGAACAGGCCCTCATTGATCTTCGGCCCAATCGCCTGACCGGTGCCTGAGGACGTGTTGATGGCGATGAGCGCGCTCGGGTCGGGATAATAGGCCCAATTGAGCGTACCGCCCCTGACCGGTGTTTCAGCGGCGGCTTCAGCAAAACGAGGCAGGCCGGCCATTGCGAGGCCCGCCCCGCTTGCAAGTAGCAACTGATTGAACTGGCGGCGATTGATCGACATAGGCTGCTCCGAAAGCACAAACGCGGCAGGCCGCGGACGGAGCCCCATGCCCCGCTGTCCGGATGATCCCTTCACAGCCCTCCAACTCAAAGGCAGATTTTCTATCGCGCTTTGAAAGCAAAGCTTGTCAGCGTTTCGAGCCTGTCCCCAGATCGACGCAACGATCGAGCATCTGAGGAGCCGTCGATCTACCGGTCAATCCGGCCGAGCAGCCGTCGCGCATTGCCGCCGGCAATAAGCGCCTGCGCCGCCGCGTCGAGGCCGGCCGTCTTGAAACTCCTGCTCAGGGATTGTTGCGAGAGCGACGGCAGGATCGGCCAGTCGGTTCCGGCAAGCACTCTGTCGGGACCGAAGAATTCCGCGAGAATGGCGATGATCGAGGGATCGTCGCCCATCGTATCGAAATAGATATTCGGCCTTCGGCCCTCGGCGCGGTTCTGCCTGGAGTAACGGCCGCCGCGTGATGCCTGCACGATGGCGCCGAGGCCAAGGGTCGCGAAAACGAAGTCGAGGTCGGGAAATTCGTCCAGCAGGCCGCTCTCCAACACCGACAAAAAGGCGACGCCGTTCATCAGCCCACGGCCAAGGGAGTTGCCAAGCTTGCCGGCGCCTGCGATCAGAATATCCGCCTGCGGTGCGTTGACCGGATGCACGAAGACCGGTCGTTTGAACCTGGCTGCGACCGCAAGTGTCGGCCGCACACTGGCGTCGCCCAAGAATTTTCCGGCACGAGAAGAATCGATGACAAGGCCTGACAGGCCGAGTTCGCCGAGCGCTCGCGCTGCCTCGCGCGCAGCGATCTCTCCTGAGAAAGGATCGACGGTCGCCAATGCGGCAAGGCGCCCCGGATTGGCCTTGACCAGTCCGGCCAGCCAATCGTTGACCTTGGAGATCACCTCGGCATCGACCGGTTCTGCCACGCCGAACAGGCTTTCAATCGTTGTACTCAACACCGCAAGCGATACACCAGCCGCTTCGAATTCGTCGAGCAGCTCGGCCGGATCGACGATCTTCCTCAGGATATCGTCGGGAAGCCCGGAGGATATGCGCCTGGCGCCATCAAGGCCCCATTCCGGCGGCCAGAGGTGAGTATGAATATCGACGATGTCCAATCTGCCGCTCATGCGCTGCCGCTTTCCTTGAGATAACGATCTGATGATGAAGCTTGCTGCGTCAGCCCGAAGCGCTCCCGCAGGCTTCCACGCTCATAATGCCGCGGGAATATGCCGGCATCCTGCAGGCGCGGGACCACTTGTTCGACGAAGTCAGAGAGATCGTCGGGCAGGACCGGAGCCTGGATGTTGAAACCGTCGACGATGCCGGAACGCCACCAGGCGATGATGTCGGCCGCCACATCGTCAGCCGTGCCGGCCACGAGCCTGTGGCCGCCCTCCACGCGCCGGACGAATTGCCTCGGCGTGATACGCTCGTGGTGCGCAAGTTCGGCTAGAGCCTGCGAGAAACCTGCCGGGCGCTGTTGATCGGCCGTCGTCGTGAAGAGATCGCCGGGGACCGGTGCATCGGGATCAAGCGCGCCATAGTCGATCCCGGCATCCCTGGCGAAGCGCCGCAACAGCCCCTCCTCGCTGCCTGTCCCCGACACCGCCTCGTGCCGCTCCAACGCCTCTTCCCGGCTGCGCCCGATGATCGGAACCAGACCGGGAACGACCCTCAAAGAGCCGACGTCACGCCCCTTCGCGATGGCCCGCTTTTGGAGTTCGTCACGAAAGGTGCGAGCCGCCGATAGCGACAGCAGCGAGCAGTAGATCATCTCGCCATAGGTCGCAGCAAAATCGAGCCCCGGCCCGGAGGCTCCCGCCTGGCCGATGAGGGCGCGCCGTTGCCGGTCGCGAGGCACGTTGAGCGGCCCGGCGACATTATAGAATTCGCCCCTGTGCCCGATCGGACGGGCAAAATCCGGATCCCAAAGCCCAGCCTGTGGGTCGGCTGGCCGACGCAGCTCCCAGCTATCCAGCAACGCACCGACCACCGACATGAATTCATGTGCCTGCCTGTAGCGCGCCTCGCGCGGCGGCAAAGGCGCAGAGCCATAATTCGCCGCAACGGCGGGGTTGAAGGACGAGACGATATTGCAGATGACGCGGCCGCCAGAAATGTGATCGAGGGTCGCCAGCCGGCGCGCCAGATCATAGGGCGCGCTGTAGGTGGAGGAAACCGTAATCTCGAAGCCGATATCTGGCACGGCAACAGCAAGCGCCGTCGACAGGGTCAGCGGTTCGAAGCTGTGCAGCGGCCGCTGCGCAGGATCGGCGCCGAGCGCCGGATGATCTGAAAAGAACACCGCATCAAGGGTGCCGGCATGGGCAATCCTGGTCGTCCGCAGATAATGGTCGAACTCTGCGAAGACGAGTGGCGAACCGCCGACATGGCGCCAGGAATCGGCAAGATATCCGGTACTGTTGATACCGGCCGTAAGGATAAGTCGCTTTGGCATGAATAACGTGTCCGCCTGCGCTGCATTGCTCGGGACGACGGTGGCGCGCGTCTTTTCGGACGCACAGAGGATGCTGTAACACTGTGAATTTTGCAGTCGCCGCAGCCCGTTCAGTTATCCTCAGGATGTGGGTCGCCGGAAGGCAGAATTTCTTTTGCGTTGGAAAAGAATAATTTGTTTGCTGATGCTGCTGTCGGAAATCAAGGCCCGGGTGCCACTTTGACCCAGGCCCGAAAGCCGCAAAGCTCTCAAATTAGAAATATTTTCTCCAATTACAGGGAGAATTTGGCATCGATGGGAATGGTCTCCCGCATCCTCTCCCCATATAGTCTATAAAATTAATAGACTATAACGTGCCTCAGTCGAGTGCACTTCGCAAGAGGGCCGATTTTATCGGATGATCGCAATGGCCAAACAGGTGATCGAATATGCCGGGGTTCCGGTCGGTATCGTCGTTCCAGACAAGGACTTGCTGAAGTTCATCGCCGTGAAGTTTCATGTTCATGACCTCGATGGCCAGCACTTTGCCTCGCCGTCGGACGTGCTGCGGGCAATCCACAAACTGATGTCGGCATCAAACGCCGGCGTTCATCGCGCCGCCTAATCGGAGAGACACCATGGGCAGGCTACGCCAATTCTTCCGGCTTTCCGCACTGCGCGACGATCTTGAAACGAGGTTGCTTGCTCGAGAGTATCGCTCCCTGCTCCTCGACGACCATTTCGAAGACGGCACGGATAAGGAACTCCAATCGAAATGCGCCGAGCTCACCATCGAAATCTCTTCGCGCCGGTATAGGCACTGCCATTGAAAGAGCTTGCTGCTCCCCACACCATGGCAGGAACAGCGCCGTCAGCCCTCAACAGATGATCTTCAACATCATCGACAACAAAACGTTGCAACGTTCAACCAGGACGACAAGACATGCAAAGCAGATTTTTCGCCCGAAGAGCCGTCGCGTTGCGAACCACGTTGAGAGCAGCTGTTCTGGCTGCCATCATCCCGCTTGCGTTCCAGAATATGGCGCTTGCAGACCAAAACGTGCTGCTGTCCTACGAGGCGACGCCCTCCGCAGGCTTCCATCTGCCGCGGCTTTCCCAGGCCAGCTATGATGATCGAGCGGCATTTTCAGCCGAAGTGCTAAAGGAGATCGTGCCGAAGATCATAACAGCCAATGGTATCGACCCTGCGACCTTGGAGACAGAGGTGACGCCTGGCGGGTATCTCCTGAAAACCAATGCGTCACTTCAGACCGAGGGGGATCTTGATGACAGCACGGCTGATCGACTTGCCGGCTCCCTGGGCTACGTCTTCCGCCAATATAGCGTCCTTGCCTCTCGCCTCAACGACACAACAGGTAAGACGGGCTTTGTTGTCGTGCGGTTTCACCAAGACAGCCTTAACGCCACCGTCGCGCAGAAATTCTTCGAGGCAGCAGACGCAACGGAAAAGGGCTTGGGCGGCGGATACACCGTGTTCGGAGACGAACAGATCTTCCTCAATGTGACGAATTCCGAAGGAAGGCCTTATAGCGGCCTTGATGACGCAAACTTCCAAGACGGCCTGAAACGCGCTGCCGCATCCTTTGGTGATCCCGCACCGGAGGTGTCTTCTTCCGGCAAGGCAACCGCACGCTTTATTGGGAATGATTGGGAGAAGTCAAAGAGACGCGAGGACTATCAAAGTCTGCTCGGCGGACCGGACGGTGAATTGGTGAAAAAGCTCGACGAGATCAGTAAAGACTATGCATCCCTCGTCGCAAAGACAGCTGAAAGCAAGGGCTGGAACCGAGATGAATGAGGGCATGTGCGAGGCGCCCAGCACACTTTCCGCGCTTATTGCCTCGTCTGGCTCCGTCTGTGGCGAAGAACCGACCGTTCGCTTCGGCCATCCCGGCATCGATCTCGACAACAGGGAATATTAGCAAGCGATGACAACTTTGAATGAGTACCTCCGACAGAAGCGAGAAGCACTACTCGATCGACGGGCGCGCGTCAGAAGGGGCGAACTGGGCGTGGTCACATTGAAGGCCAGTGCGAGCGCTGAGGGCCGCAGTGGCGTACGTCGTATCCGAATTCGGGATTTTCAGGTCATTTCCGACAGCCCGCCCGATTTCGCAGGCTACAATCTGGGTCCGTCGTCTCCAGAACTGCTGCTCGGCGCGCTCTCGAGCTGCCTGACCCATACCTTTCTGATCCACGCTTCCGATCAGGGCGTGCCGCTTGAATCGCTGCATGCGGAAGTCTCCGCCACGATCGATCCGCGTGCAGGTGCAGAAGGACATGAAGACATTCCCGTCTATCCCCAGGACATCAACTACCTGGTCACGCTGGTATCTCCCGCAAGTAGCGCGGACATCGCCAGACTGCAGGCGACCGTGGAAAAGCTCTGCCCAATCCTCAATCTCCTGAAACGCGGAAACGAGGTCCGCGGACAGGTGGATCACCAGCAACCTGGCCACCAGACGACCAGCGCCGACTGATGACCGTATAGTCATGCATTAGCATTCTCGACTTCGTCGGGTGTGGGAAACCGTCGGAGGGCGGCTAATGCATAATTCCTTAAATTGGAATCTTCAAAATGCGCCGGTAGGACGGCGACAACGGGTGCTCAGGTGGGGCATAGATGGCGAGCGCTCGATTTGCTTGAAGCAAATTTCTGATACAGCAAGGAAAAATCCGAAGAGGTGAGCACCCATGGCTAGTCAACCCGTTACCACCCGCATCGTCCTTGCATCGCGCCCATCCGGAAAGCCGGTGGCCGCGAATTTCCGGGTCGAGCGGGAGACGGTTCGAGATCTGGCCGAGGGCGAGGTGCTTCTCCAGACGCTTTATCTTTCTCTTGACCCCTACATGCGGGGCCGCATGGACGATGCCAAGTCCTATGCCAAGCCGGTCGAAATCGGCGGTGTGATGGAAGGGGGCACGGTTGCGCAGGTCGCGCGCAGCCGCAACACGGCGTTCAAGGCGGGGGATATCGTCCTCTCGCATTCCGGCTGGCAGAGCTATGCGATTTCAGATGGTACGGGCTTGCAGGCGCTCGATCCGGAAACCGCACCGATCACGACAGCGCTCGGCATTCTTGGAATGCCCGGCTTCACGGCTTATGCCGGACTTCGCAATATCGGCAAACCCAAAGCCGGGGAAACACTTGTGGTCGCTGCAGCGAGCGGCGCGGTTGGCTCGGCAGTTGGGCAGATGGCAAAGATTTATGGTGCGCGTGTTGTCGGAATCGCCGGCGGATCCAAGAAATGTGATCACTTACGCCAGGATCTCGGCCTCGATGTCGCGATAGATCATCATTCGAGCGACTTTCCGGCACAACTCGCAGCCGCTTGTCCGAACGGAATTGACGTCTATTTCGAGAATGTTGGTGGCCACGTCTGGAGCGCGGTATTTCCATTGCTGAACGACTTCGCGCGCATACCGGTCTGCGGGCTCATCGCGCATTACAACGAAGGATCCTCTGTCTTGAGCGGACGCGATCAGCTTCCTGCGGTTATGCGCGCCATCCTGCGGAAAAGCCTTACCATACGAGGCTTCATACAGCGCGAATTTGCCGACCAGCGTCCTGACTTCTATCATCAGGCCGGAGCGTGGATCTCTGAAGGGCGGCTCAAGTACAAGGAAGATATCGTTGACGGGCTTGAAAACGCTCCGGAGGCTTTCCTTGGCCTTCTGGAAGGGAAAAATTTCGGAAAGCTGATCGTGCGCGTCGCGCCCTGAACATAGCCTTGGCATTATCTATTCCCGGCGCAGATCTTTTTGCTCGCTGCCAGGACAGAACAAAAAAGCGAATCCCGGAGAAGCGGATGCGGGAGCACATATACTCTAGGAAGTAGACACGCTTTAATTTAGCCTCATCTTATTCCGGAGAGCATCGCCGACACCTTTTCAAACTCAAGGTCATTCTCAAGAAGGTGACGACTGTGGACATTGTCCGCAAGGGTAAGGCGTGATGCCCATCTTCAAGATCTGAGCTCACCATTTCCTGCGTAATAGTTTTATCAAGAAGGAGAATGCGGTGGCCGCTGCGACAAAGACGCTTCCGATACTCGATCTCGGGCGTTTTGCATCCGCTCATCCGGAACGAGAGAAGGCGCTCGCGGAGCTTCGTGACGTCAGCCGCACACTGGGATTTTTCTATCTCACCGGACACGGTATTCCGCAGCGACGGATTGACGATCTGACCGAACTCGCACGCCGCTTCTTCGCGCTGCCGGAAGAGCAGAAGCTGGAAATCGAGATGCGCAAGTCGCCGCATTTTCGCGGCTATAACAGGGCTGGCTTCGAATATACGCGCGGCAGGCAGGATTGGCGGGAACAGGTCGATTTCGGCCCTGAGCGCCAGAGGCTGGAGATCGGGCCGGGCGATCCTCCATGGAAGCGGCTGTTCGGCCCGAATCAATTCCCCTCGGCGCTTCCGCAAATGCGCGCAGTCGTGCTCGAATGGATCGCAGAGGTGACCGGTGTAGGCCTCAAGGTCCTCCAGGCGTTTTCCGAGGCGCTTGGCCAGAGCCCTGATGTCTTCGCGCCGATCTACGCCAATGGTCCGAACCAGCTTCTAAAGATCGTGCGGTATCCCGGTCGCGATCACACGCAGAGCGACCAGGGCGTGGGCGCCCATAAGGATGGCGGCTTCGTCACCATCCTGTTGCAGGACGTGATCGGCGGCCTGCAGGTGGACGACGGCGAAGGCGGCTGGATCGACGCGCCTCCGATCCGTGGCACCTTCGTCGTCAATGTCGGAGAGCTACTGGAACTCGCCTCCAACGGTTACCTCAAGGCCAATATCCATCGCGTCGTCACCCCGCCGGCCGGCAGCGACAGGCTATCCATTCCGTTCTTCCTCGGCGCGAACCTGGCAGCGACCATCCCCGTTCTCGATTTGCCGTCGGCGCTTCTTGCAGAAGTGCGGGGCGTGACGCAGGATCCTCTCAATCCTTTGTTCCGCGAGGTGGGCCGCAACGTGCTGAAATCGCGGTTGCGCTCGCATCCCGACGTGGCGCGGGAGCATCATGCGGATCTTTTGGACGCGCAAGCGACATAGACCTTGACCACCCGACGTTCACCGAAGGACGCCGAGATCGACATATCTGGCGCGGGGGCCGCCCATGAAGCTGAATACGTCTTCGATCATAACCGTGATTCTGCTTGCGGCCATGTTCGGCCTCGTCGCACTCAATCCCTTTGGCAGGAATATCGTCGTCCACCAGGACGGCGGGCCGGCGCTATCGACGAACTGAAGTATTCGCCGACCTGCCTTCGGTCTAAGGCGCGGCCCGGGAACTCGCCCAGAAATGCGTCTGATGCGCCGCCAAATTCGGGACGGAGGCGATGAGCGAGCGGGTGTAGGGATGCTGCGGATGGTCGAATACCTGCTCCACCGATCCGCTTTCGACGATTACCCCATCCTTCATGACGGCGATCCGGTGGCTCATATGCTGGACGACACCCAGATCATGCGAGATGAACATCATCGAAAGCCCCAGCCGCTGCTGAAGATCGGCCAGCAGATCCAATACCTGCGCCTGCGTCGTCAAATCCAGCGCAGAAACCGGCTCGTCGCAGATCAAAAGCTTTGGTTCTGCCGCCAGGGCCTGCGCAATCGAGACGCGTTGACGCTGCCCGCCGGAAAGCGCGGTCGGGCGGCGGGCAAGCAATTCCGGCGCAAGGCCGACCATCTCGATCAGCTCCGCCACCTTCCGCCGGCGAGCCGCCTTGTCGAGGCTGCCGAGCAGCCGTAGCGGCTGCTCTATGATGCGCTCGACGGTAAAGCGCGGATCGAATGAACTCAAAGGATCCTGACTGATCGTCTGGATGCCGGCTCGCACCGGCCGGCGGGCGGCTTCGGTCAGCGCACTCCAGGGGCGCCCGTCGAAGAGCACGTCGCCGCTATTCGGGCTGCGCAGCGCCAGCGCGATCTTGCCAAGCGTCGTCTTGCCGGAGCCGGATTCACCGACAATGCCCAGCGTTTCTCCACGACCGATCTGCAACGACACATCCCTGACCGCTTCCAAGAGGCTGCCGTCGGGACGCAGGAAGCTGACGGAGACATTTCGGACCTGCAGCAGCGGCTCTCCATCCACCGGCGCGCGGCTGTAGACCGGCGCGGCATCCGGCGCGCTTAGGCGCCGGCCACGCGTGGCGCCGGTCGGTACCGCAGCCAGCAGGCGGCGGGTATAGGTGTGCTGGGGAGCGGACAGCACGTCTTGCGCCGGGCCGGATTCAACGAGACGGCCATTCTGCATGACCGCGACGCGGTCAGCCAGTTGCGCCGCAACGGCGAGATCATGGGTGATCAGAAGAACGCCGAAACCGGCGCTCGCGAGTCCCTTGAAGACCGATAGAACCTGCTGTTGGACGGTCGCGTCGAGCGCCGTGGTCGGCTCGTCGGCGATCAGCAGACGCGGCTCGCCCGCAAGCGCCGATGCGATAAGGGCCCGCTGCCGGAGCCCTCCGGAAAGCTCATGCGGATACTGGGCGGCGCGGATCTCCGGCTCGGCAATGCCGACGCGCGTCAGCAGTTCACCCACGCGCGTGGCCACCTGCGATCGCGCCACGAGCCGATGCGCGAGCAACGGCTCGGCGATCTCGCGCCCGACCATGCGCAGCGGGTCGAGGGAAACCAGAGCGTCTTGCAGGACGAAGCCGATCTCGCGCCCGCGGATGCCTTGCCAGGCATTCTGCGACTGCCGCAGCAGATCGAGCGGCCGGCCGTCATGTCCCCCCAGCACCATGCTGCGGGCATGGACATGTGCATATGGACCAGCAAGGCCGACCAGCGTGCGCGCCGTCACCGATTTCCCCGATCCGGATTCGCCGACAAGCGCGAGGATTTCGCCGAGCGCTATCCGCAAGGAGAGATCCGAAACGGCCTCGACGACGCCCTGTGGCGTGTCGAAGCTAACGTGCAGCCCGTCGATCTCGAGGAGCGGTGGGCTCGGCGAGGCGACGGCGGGCGAGCGCGGACCGGGTCGTATGTTCATCAGGCATCACCCCGCGCCAGAAGCGTCTGCAATCGCCTGGCGACAAGGGTGATCGAAATCACCGAGACCGCGACCACGGTGGCCGGCAGCAGACTTGTCCAGGGGGCAATATCGATGAAATTGCGGCCGTTCGCCAAGAGCGCTCCCCATTCGGCGGCAGGCGGTACGACACCGAGGCCGAGAAAACTCAAGGCCGAGGCGGTCAGCACCGAGGCGCCGACGCCGATCGTGGCGAGGATGACCAGCGGCCGGGCGGCGTTCGGTACGATATGCTCGATAATGATGGTCCAGGGATGCTCCCCGAGCGCCACGGCATGCTCGACATAGCCGGAAAGCTTGACCTGCAGGACTTGCGAGCGGATCAGGCGGGCGTAACCGGCGATGGAGGACAGGCCGACGGCCAGCAGGGTGTTGAGGGGGCCGCGCCCGAGCACGGCGATCACCAGCAGCGCCAGTAGTATTTCCGGAAACGCCAGAAGAATGTCGATCACGCGGAGCAGAAGCCGGCTTATCGGCTTCGGCGACAGGGCTGCAGCCGTTCCCAGAATGACGCCGCCGAAACAGGCGATCACCGTGGCGCCGATCCCGATCGTCAGCGACTGCGATGTTCCGTAGACGATGCGAGAAAAGAGATCACGTCCCAGTTCATCGGTTCCGAACCAGTGAATGCCGCTTGGCGCTTCCAAGATGGCATTGGTGTCGATCGCGTCCGGATCGAATGCCGTAAACCATTGCGGCATCCAGACGGCGAAGGCGAGGACAATGACCGCGGCAAGCGGCAGCAGCAGTCCCGGCGCGAGCCAGGGATGCCTGCGACGAGAACCGGCAGCCGCGCGGCCGCGCAGCACCGTATCGAACAATTCCGTACTGCTCATGCTGCACTCCTTCGCAGGCGCGGATCGATCAGCAGATAGAGCGCATCGACCAGAAGGTTGATGATGACGAAGACGAAGGCAGACAGCATCACCAGCCCAAGGACGAGCGGCATGTCGCGGGTCTTGATGGCCTGCAGCGTGATCTGCCCGATGCCGGAGCGGCCGAACACGGTCTCGGTGAGGATCGAGCCACCCAGCGTGCTTGCAAACAGCGTTCCCGTCAAAGTCGAAGCGGCAAGGGCCGCATGGCGTAGGCCGTGCCGTAAGCGGAGAGCAGTCTCGCCAACGCCACGCATGCGAACCGTCAGCGAAAAGGGCTGAAGCAGCGCCTCCTCCAGGCCGTCACGCAGCACCTGGGTCAGCAGTGCCGCCAGCGGCAGGCTGAGCGCAATGGCCGGCAGGATCAGCGCGGAAAATCCGGCATTGCCCGTCACCGGAAACCATTGCAGCCGGAAACTGAAGACCGACAGCAGCACGATACCGATCCAGTAGACGGGCGTACTGAGCAGGACCAGCTCGATCCCGGAGACGGCAATAGCGATCCCCCTGCGCCGGCCGGCGGTCGCCAGGGCAATGCTCAGGGACAGGATCAAGGCGATAAAAATCGCACTGCCGGCGAGCTGCAATGTCGGCCCCGCCGCCTCGTAGATGAGCTCCGCAACCGGCTGGCGATATTGGTAGCTTTCACCGAAATCGCCGGTCAGGGCATTGAGCACGTAGCGCGCATATTGCACGTAGAGCGGCTGATCCAGTCCGTATTGTTGTGTCAGCACGGCGCGTTCAGCCGCATCGACCACGTTCTCGCCGCCCGACAGCACCGAGACGGGATCGCCGGGAATGAGCTTTACGGCGACAAAGGCAATCGTTGCGGCGCCCCAGAGCACCGCAAAGACAACACCGAGCCGCTTCAGCCCGGCCCGGATCAAATTACGGCTCGAGCCAGGCATCATAGAAGAGCGGCTTTGCATTTGTTGCCCAGCTGAGGTCGTGAAGCTTCTTCGACGCCCCGAGCTGGTATGCTGCGACAAAGAGCGGCACCACATAGGCCTGTCCGACGATTTCCGACTGGATCTCGCCATAGAGCCGCTTCCGTTCCGGATCGCTTTCCCCGATGGCCTTGCTCAGTTTTTCATCGAGGCTGTTGACACGGACGTAATCCGATCCGTTCGGCGGCACATAGGCCGAATGGAACACGGTGCGCAGTATGTCCGGTTCCGCCCGCACATAGTAGAAGGAAACCAGATCGTAATCATTGCTGTTGGCCCGCGCGGTGTAGCCGCCGGCGTCGACTGGATCGAGCTGGAGGTCGAAGCCGGCCTGGCGGACCTGATATTGCACCGCCTGCGCAAGGGTCACGTTCGATGCGCCGACGGACGCGCTGTCATAGACATAATGCACGGTCAGGCGTCGGCCATCCTTCGTGCGAAATCCCTCGGCATCCTTTTTCGCCCAGCCGGCCTCGTCGAGCAGCTTGTTCGCCTTGGCGAGATCGAAGCCCCACTGACTCGCCACGCTGCCATCGTAATAGAGCGTCGACGGCCCGAGGATGTTGTCGGCCGGCTTGAGCGTGCCGAGATAGGCTGCCTTCACCGCCGCCGCACCGTTCACCGCGCTTTGGAAGGCTTGGCGCACCTTGGTGTCCTGGAAGGGCTCCTTGGACGTGTTGAGGAAATAGGAACTGTTGACGCCAGGATTCTCCCGGGTCACGACTTGGAGCTTCTCATCGCCCTGCACAGAGCGGTAATTGGCAGGCGGAACTTCGTCGATCGCCTGAACCTGGCCGCTTGCCAGGGCACCGAGGCGAACCGATGATTCCGGCAGATATTTGAAATCGATCCCGTTGAAATGGGCCGGGCCGGTGTGCTTGGCATAACCCGGCCCCCAATTGTAGTCGGCGCGGCGCGTGAGCTTGCTGCCGCTGCCCTTGACGAAGCTTTCGAGAATATAGGGACCGGAGCCGACAACCGTATTGGTCGTGCTCGTCGCTTTCTGCAGATAGGTCGGCGACTGGATCCCGAGATAAGGCAGGCTCAGCCCCTGAAGCAGCGGCGCGAAAGGCTTGTTATAGTGGATGACGAGCGTGCCGGCATCGATCGCCTCGATCTTGTCGATCGGACCGAGCAGCGATTTTGCATAGCTCGACGTCGTCTTCGGATCCAGGATCCGCTCGAAATTGTACTTTACCGCGGCGGCATCGAGAGGCGTGCCGTCGCTGAAGGTCACGCCCTGCCGCAGATGGAACGTATAGACAGTATTGTCGCTGTTGATCTCCCAGCGTTCGGCCAGCCACGGCGCGAAACTATTGTCTTCGGCTTGCCCGACGAGGGAATCGACGAGGTTTCGGGTGATGACGGCGGTAATGGAGCTGCCGGTAATCGAGGGATCTATGATCGCCGTGTCCGTGGCGAGCCCCACGGTCAGCGTACCGCCTTCCACCGGCTTTGCGCTCTCGGCCGCATGCGCTTGTGGGCCCGCAAATGCCAGAAGGGAAAATGCCAGAAGGGGAAATGTCAGCACAAAGGCAATGGGATTTCGTCTAGGGAATGTCTTGAAAGTCTTTACGGTCATATCTGGTCCCGGAGTTGGTGAAGCTTCAGGTCTGGCGGCGGCTGTTCATGCGTCGATCGACAATCAGCGCGTTAATATAATTGTCTATTAAATTTATAGACTAAAGGCATTCTGGTTCGTTTGCGCCCGCACATGAAAAAATCCGTTCCGCAAAAATCTTGTCAGCGACAACTGGAAAAGCGGGCTTCTTCACCAGCGTGGCGGGGCTCCGTCCTTCATCGCGGTCAAAATGTGAAACGAAGGCCGTCGGTTTGAGCGGGGATCGAAATCGCCACGGGCATACCGGCGCATGCGTCCTAGCCCGCCCGCCGGCGCTGCGGGAGCGCAAGACAGGGGCAAGGGCCCTAAACGGCGGCACTGGCAAGATGCGGCGTCGAATATTGCGCAGCCCGATCCGGCAGCCCAAGGTTGACACGTAGCGTGCCCTCCATGTAGTCGGTCCGGTAGACCCCTCTTTCCTGAAGGATCGGCACGACACGTTCGACGAATTCGTCGAAGCCGCCGGGCGTCAGATGCGGCGCGAAGACAAACCCGTCGGCAGCGTCTGCCTGCACATAGCGGTTGATCTCAGTTGCGATCTCGTCCGGCGTACTAGGCGCCGTCCCTGGCTAGCTGGTCGAGCAGATAGCCGCCAGTGACAGCCGTACGAGATCACAGCTCGCCGAGGTTGGCTCAGTCAACATTATAAGCCCTCAGGCTGTTCCAGCAGGCGTCCCGCCGGCCGCAATGATCGCCTCCGGCGTGTCGACGTCGATCGTCGCCGCATCGCCAATCTCGACGTCTGTCACCGCCAGTGAGGAGGTTTCGATCAGATGGCGGGCGCCCACATCTCCCTCCAGGCGGAGAACGGCATCGTTCAGCGACCGCGGCAGGATGACCGGATTTCCGCGTTTGCCTTGCGACACGGCGCGAACAATAGATGCGCCATTGGCGTCGCGAAAGGCGGTGATCATTCTGTTCAGATCGTCTGTGGTCACGCCCGGCATGTCAGCGAGCATGACGAGAACGCCCTCCGTGTCGTCGGCCGCGGCAGCGGCAAAGCCCGTCGTAAGCGAACTTGCCATGCCCGACGGGTAGGCCGGATTTGCGATGATCGTCACCGGGAGATCGACCAGGACCTTGCGGATGTCATCCTGACGATGGCCGACGACGACCGTGACCGATGCGGCATCGCTGCCCATCGCGATCAGGGCTGACCGGCGAACAAGCGGCATGCCGTCAAAAGCAGCCAGCAGCTTGTGACCTCCATTCGGGCCCATGCGCGTTGCCATTCCTGCCGCCAGCAGGACGATTGCGACCTTTGGCTGCAATGACGTCTCCTTCAAGGTCTCACGCGGCATCGACCGTGTCTGGATTTCCATTAGCAGGCCACCCACGCCCATGCGACCAATATCGTACGCGTTGGGATGTGCACCTGCCAGGATCCGCCCCGGCAGTCGATCGAAGCCATTCCCTTTTGCGACTGCGGGCGTCACCCCGGCGCCCCGACGGCATAACAGGTACCGATCTCGCCGAGAAACCATGAGGTTTCCCGGATCGATCGGCATGTCGACGCGCAGGATACGACTGACCGCCTCGCGACTGCCTGCGGGAATGAAATCGCCATGATCGATCGCCGCGTATGCACCGACGACGATGATCAGTCACGGGCTTCATCGGCAATGGGCGGCCGCATCTCTCCGAATGGTATCGCCGATGCGGGCTGCCGTCACCTTGACGAAGGCCAGCCCGCTCCAGCTACACAAGGTCGCCTTGGCGCAGTATATGCCGCTTCGAAAAGGCTTCTTCCGCAAGTCGTAGCGCATGAGGCGACCAGCCAGCGTCGTCGGCAAGAACTGACGGCGTTTCATTGCGGCCCATCCTAGGAGAGCGAAGGGCGGCGCGAGTGAAGCGCCTGGATGACCTGAGCCAATATGGCCACGGCGATCTCGGCGGGGTTGGACGCACCTATATCAAGCCCGATCGGAGCGTGGATGGTTGAAAGTGCATCGGCGCCAAAGCCGTCCGCGGCAAGGCGTTCGGTCCGCGCGGCGTGGGTCTTTTGACTGCCGAGTGCGCCAATGTAGAAGCAGCCGGTGCGCAATGCCGCGGCCAGGGCAAAATCATCGATCTTCGGATCGTGGGTGAGCGCGACCAATGCGGTGTAACGGTCGAGCGGATCGGCCGTAAGCGCATCGGCAGGCCAATCGGCGGACAGCAGCACGTCAGGAAAGCGATCCCGCGTCGCAAAGGCCGTGCGCGGATCTATGACCCGCACATCGAATCCAGCGAGCCTCGCCATCTGCGTCAGACATTGGCTGATATGGACGGCGCCGATGATCGCAATACGCGGGGCGGGCATGTAGACGTTGACGAAGCCGCTTGCGGAAGCGCTGTCGAAGGCCATAGAGCGGCCGGACCGAAAGGCACGTTCGACGAGTGCGGCAAACGGTTCCTCGATCGGGTCACCTTCCAGGATGACACGCTCCTCGTCGGCATGATGATCCGTCAGAAGCACTGCGGCAACACGTTTTCGACGCGCGGCGTTCAGGCTTTGCAGACTGTTGAGGCGCATCAGCCGATCCTTTCGACATAGACGCGGATGCGCCCGCCGCAGGACAGGCCGACTCGCCAGGCAGTTTCGTCCGCGACACCGAATTCCAGCATCTGCGCCTTGCCGTCGGCAATCACATCGATGGCCGCCGTGATCACCGCAGCTTCGATGCAGCCGCCGGAGACCGAGCCTTCGAAATTGCCATCAGCGTCGACCACCAGATGGCTGCCCGCCAAACACGGCGCCGAACCCCAGGTTTCGATCACGGTCGCAATCGAAACATCACGACCAGCTGCTATCCATTCTTCGGCAGCAAAAAGGGGGTCGGTTGCGTATATTGCGGTTGTCATTTCGGCCCTCAGATCAATGGTCGTTCAGTCCTGCAAAGATCTTGGCGATATCCGTCTCTTTGACGCTATCTCCGACATACCAGCTCAAAGTGTCGTAGAATCCGAGAAAGGACCCCTTCGTTTTTGCAAGAAGCGCCGTAGCTTCTGCACTTGAGATCGAAAGCCTGGCGACGAAGAAACTGACAAGAACAGCCTCAGCCCTAGGGTGGGCAAAGACGAGGGCTGTTGGAGAATTGGGCGAAATCAGTGGCAACACAGGAGCGGGCAACTTACATGGCAGAGTAACTGACAAGCGGATATCGCGCGAGGATGCCGCAGCTTCGATCACGAAAGCCTCCGCATCGAGAACCCAAGCGGAACGTGCCGTATCGAAATAGCGGAAATCGCGCTGCCTCAGCGTCAAGCTCACCGTCTTCGTCTCGCCAGGCTGCAGATGCAGCTTGGCGAAGGACTTGAGTTCGCGGATTGGCCGCTTCAGGCCGGGCGCAAGCGGGCGCACATAAAGCTGGACCACTTCCTTGCCGGCGACCGAGCCGCTGTTACGGACAGTAACACGCACCGTGCAACTCGTATCCGCGCCGATCTCGCTCTTGTCGAGCTCCATATTCTCATACGTGAACGAGGTGTAGCTGAGCCCGTGCCCGAACGGGAAAGCGGGGACGATTTCTTTTAAATCATAGAACCGATACCCGACGAAAATACCCTCGCTATAGACATGCCGCCCGTGCTCGCCCGGGTAGGTGTGCCAGCCTGGAATATCGTTCACGCGCGCGGGCATGCTGGCAGAGAGTTTACCGCAAGGGTTCTGCTCGCCGAACAGAATACGGGCGATCGCTTCGCCGCCGCCCTGCCCGGCATAGAAGCTGGCAAGCACGGCATCAACATCGTGGAGCCACGGCATCTCGACGGTATCCGGCATCGACAGCACGACGACGATCTTGCGACCGGCTGACGCCAGTGCCTTGATGAGGGCGTCGTGGCTAGCGGCGAGCTTCAGTGTGTCGCGGTCATTGCCTTCGCCGTGGCGGCTCTTCTCGTTTTCCGCGAACACCACAACGACATCGGCGCGTGACGCAGCCTCAACGATCGCCTCGATCGAGGCCAACAGGTCCCCCTGCGCGGCGCAGGAGAAGGGCTGATGCCGCACCGTCAAGGTGTCACCCGCCCGCTTGGCGATCTGCGCCAAGGGACTGTCGACGCGATAAGGATTGGTGGTGGCCGAGCCGGAGCCCTGGATGACCGGAATGACAGCGCCATCGCCGACGATGAGAAGCTCGCCTAGGCGGCCGGGATCAAGTGGCAGCGCCTTGCCTACGTTGCGCAGCAGCACGATCGATTCCGCCGCGATTTCGCGTGACAGCGCATGGTGCGCGTCGAGATCCGCCGCCGTGCCGCGCTTCTCGTGCATCTTGCACTTGATCACGAACGCCAGAACCCTGGCGCAGGCGGCATCGATCAACTCAGTCGGCACGTCGCCGGCTTCGATCGCGGCGTGAAGGCGCGCCTTGCGCGGCTGGCTTTCCGGCATGTCGAGTTCGGTGCCGGCATTGAGCGCGGCGCCACGATCCTTGATCGCATGCCAGTCGGAGACGACCAGCCCGTCATAACCCCATTCCTCGCGCAGCACGGTGCCGAGCAGCCAATGATGCTCGGCTGCCTGGATGCCGTTCAGCGGATTGTAGGCGCTCATCACGGTCCATGGCGCGCTCCTTTCGATTGCCCGCTCGAAGCCCGCCAGATAGATTTCGCGCAGGGCCCGCTCGTCGACATCGGAACTGGTCGTGGTTCGCTCGATTTCCGAATTGTTGCAGGCGAAATGCTTCAGCGAGGCGCCGATGCCATGATCCTGCAGGCCTGAGATGACAGCAGCAGCGAGTTCACCACTGATGACGGGATCCTCGGAATAATATTCGTAGGCCCGCCCAGCCAATGGCGTGCGCCGGATGTTGATGCCGGGGCCAAGTAGCAGATGAACGCCGAAATCCTGGCACTCGGCCGCAAGTGCCGCCCCCATGCGGTAGGCAAGATCGATATCCCAGGAACAGCCGAGCAGATTGCCGTTTGGAAAGCATGTGGCCGGGCGGGTAGCGCCGAACATGCCGCCTGGCCCATCGCCCTGTTGCCCGACGAGATCGAGGAATGCCTGAAGACTGTCCTCGTCGTTGTCGCCGGCATCGATCTGGGTGGTCGAATAGCGCACGCCATACGCACCATCAGTCATGACGACCGAAGGGATGCCTAGCCTTTCGATCGATGCCGTTTTCCACAGCCCGCGTCCGCTCAGTAGAGCGACCTTTTCGCCGACGGTCATTTGGCCAACGAGCGATGGGATTTCGTCTTCGCTGAGCTGGAACATGGGTAGTCTCCGAGGTTACGGCAGGCGTCGGCTCAGCAGATTTTCTGAAGGAGTTCCATTAGCATCATGCGTTCGGCAACCGTCAGGTTACTCAGTGTTTCCTGCGAAATCTGCAGTGCGACCGACAGGTTGCGAGCCACCGTCGCCTCGCCGTCCGGCGTCAGCGTCAGCACCAACCGCCGTGCGTCGGTTGCGTCGGGTGCTGTGTGAACCAGCCCGCGCTTCACCAGTCGATCGACGACCCCCTTGATTGTCGCCATGTCCATGGCGGTTTCGCGGCCGAGATTGCCCTGCGAACAGGGCTGCAGTTCGTTGAGCTTGACCAGCGCTGCCCATTGGGTCGTGGTCAGTTTCTCCGCCATCAGGCTCGCAAAGATCGCCACGTGCCGCTGGTTTGCCTGCCGCAGATAGAAGCCGATCTGTTCGCCAAGCGCATACTCGGCCTGCTGGCCTTGAACCTTAGGCACTGCCGCCTTCCTGCGGCCGCCTTTGTCTTTGAAGGGAACATCCATCGGATCTCTCAAATCTGCCTGTTCGTCGTGATTGGCAATCGCATTGTCGAACTCAGTCTCGCCATAAATCCAGGATGGCTTCTGTCGATAAGATTTCGATCTGCTCCGAAAGCCTCGGCACCAAGATCTCGGTTACCATAGCGTGCGCTTTCATGTCACCGCTTCCCAGCGCATCCTCGGCCAGGATGACCCGGTAGCCGGCGTCCACCGCATCGAGAACGCTCGCGTAGACGCAGACGTCTGTCTCGACGCCTGAGAAAATCAGAGTGTCCGTTCCCGAGTTCTGCAAGCGGCGGGCGAAACCAGGCGAACCGAAGACGGAATAGGTTTCTTTGTCGACGATGGAGCCAGGACCGGCGATCGCCGCCAGCGGCGCGACCAGATCCAGCACGGTCGCGTCGAGCTCATCCAGCGTCACCGATGACCAGCGGCGATAGTAGTTCTTCCAGCGGCCTTTCGCATCTTCCGCGTTCTGCGGAACCACAAATCGGACAAAGATCGTGTCGAACGGGCGCGCTTGGCTGAGCGCCAGCACGTTCGGAAGAATGTCGGCGATTGCTGGTGTATGCCACGCCGTTTCCTCGGCAAACAGACGTTGCATGTCGATGACGACATGCAACGTATTCTTGGAGAGCGGCGCGGTTGCCATGATCAGTCGGCCACCGAGACGGTGTGTTCCGGGGCCCAGCTCAGGGTGATGCTGTCTCCATCGCTCAGAATCTTCCCATCGCGGTTCTGCGCAAACAGCTTCAGCGGCAGGCCATCGGCAGTCTCTAGCAGATAGGAAAGCACGGGACCTGCATAGATGACCGTGGTGATGCGTGCCGTTAGGCTATTGCCGTCCGTCGGACCAGATACGATCGACATCTTTTCCGGGCGAACCGCGAGCGTAATTTTGGATCCGCTTGATGGCAACGTCCCGGTGGTCCGGACGACCGTCCCATCGGCCAGACGCACGGCTCCATTATCCACCGTCCCGGTGAGGAAGTTGGAATCGCCGAGGAATTCCGCCGCAAAGCGCGTCAGTGGCCGTTCGTAGACGGTTTCCGGCTCGCCGATCTGGACGATGCGGCCTTTGTCGAGGATGGCCACCTTGTCGGACAGCGTCAGCGCTTCTTCCTGGTCGTGGGTAACGAAGATCGTCGTCAGGCCGCTTTCACGCTGGATGCGCAGCAGTTCGACCTGCATCTCCTGGCGAAGGCGGCGATCGAGCGCCGACAGCGGCTCGTCGAGAAGAAGTACGCTCGGCTTGATGACGATGGCGCGGGCCAGTGCAACGCGCTGCTGCTGACCCCCGGACAGTTGCTTGGGCGTGCGGTCGCCGAAGCCGGGAAGGCGGACCATCTCAAGAGCCCGATCAACTTCCTTGCGCGCGGCGGCGCCCTTGATGCCTCGACGTTCGAGACCGAAGGCGACGTTCTGGGCGATCGTCATGTGCGGGAAAAGTGCGTAGGACTGGAACATCATGCCAATGTTGCGGCCCCAGACAGGGATGTCGGTGACATCGTTGTTGCCGATCCTGACGATACCCTGGTCCGGCTTGATGAAGCCCGCGATGATGCGCAGAAGCGTGGTCTTGCCGGAACCGGATGGGCCGAGAAGGCTGGTGAAGGAGCCTTCGGGAAACTCGGTGGTGATATCCGACAGGACGGGCGTGATGCCGTAGGTCTTGGCGACGGAATTGACTTTAACGTTTGTCACGAGTGTCTCCAGGCTTGGCGAAACGCGCAAAAATCAGGATGATCGTCATCGAGCCGAGCAGAAGTACGGTCGAGATCGCGTTGATTTCAGGGGTGAAGCCCTTGCGGATCGAGGAGTAGATTTGCACCGGCAGCGTGGTGTAGCCGGGCGTTGCGAGAAAGTAGGAAATCACGAACTGGTCGAGCGAAACTGCGAAGGCAAACAGCGCGGCGCCGAGGATGCTCGGATAGAGCAGCGGCAATGTCACCGAGAAAAAGGCGTGAACCGGTGTGGAGCCGAGGCTCATGGCTGCTTCTTCCAGATCGGCACGAATAGTACGGAAGCCGGTCCCGACCACCAGAACCACATAGGGGATTGCGAGTGCGACGTGGCCGATCAGCAGGGCATGCATGCCACGCCCGATGCCGCTCCAGTAAAAGAAGATCAGCATCGCCGTGCCGGTAATCAGCCACGGAATGGCAATCGGCGGCAGTAGCATTAGCTGCAGCAGGCTCTTGCCGCGGAATGTCCGTCGCGACAGCGCCACCGAAGCCATGGTCCCAAGCGCCGTCGCCAGTACTGCCGTGATCGTGGCGATGACGATGCTGTTCAGGCCAGCCGTCAGGAGCACGGTGTTGCTGGACAGAGCCTGATACCATTGCAACGAGAAGCTGAAGGGCAGTTCATAGAGCGGCGATGCGTTGAACCCCATTGCCATCATCACGAGAATGGGCGTGTAGAGGAAGATAAGGATCGCAATGAGATAGATACGGCCAAGCGGTTTCATGATCCTCTCCTCAAGCTACCGTGCCACGGCGCAGAGCGCCGGAGAAGGTTGCGAAAATGGCGAGCACGACGGCCAGAAGCGTAAAGGACAAAGATGCGCCTAGCGGCCAGTTGAAGGCCTGCGTGAACTGGTCTTCGATCACCGTTCCCATGGTGACGCCGACACGTCCGCCCAGGATGCGCGGTTCCATGAAAGAGCCGATCACCGGAATGAAGATCAGGACAGAGCCAGAAATCAGGCCGGGTGCGGCGAGCGGCACCAAAATCTTGAACAAAATGGTCCACCAGCGCGCGCCGAGACTCGATGCAGCCTCAATGATCGCGTCATCGATAGCCACAAGCGCGATGTAGCAAGTCAGGATCATGTAGGGCAGATAGCCGTGAACAAGACCGACCACGATGGCATAGCGCGTATAAAGAAAACCGATCGATCCGGCATCGGGCGCGATCATATGCAGGAGATTGTCAAGGAAGCCGTTTTCCCGGAGTACCATGGTCCACGAAAAGACGCGCACAAGACCGTTGGTCCAGAATGGCAGGAGGATGAGGATCAACAACATCTCACGCGTCTTGCCGAAGGTCGAGCGGACCAAAGCCACAGCCGCCAGGAAACCCAGCACTGCGCAGAACAGCGTCGTCCAGAAGCCGATCAGCAGCGACGTGATGCCGATCCCGACCAGATAGGGTTGGTCGATGAACGCGCGGTACTGCTTCAGCGTAAAGACGATCGGGGCCTTGCCCATCGGTGTCGCGGACATGAAGCTGAACACGAGCATGGTCAGCAGCGGCAGGAAAACGGCAAGTGTCAGCCATCCATAGGTCGGCAGCAGCAGTGCCGTCGTCGATATCCATGGGGGGAGCGGGCGCCGGCTGCGCGGACCCGTAGGTCCGCGCTCTGACGCTGAAATCACTCGATCATTCTGCATAGAAGGCTTTCACTTCCTGCCAGATATTGTTGAAGGCTTCACGGCGGTCGTCGGGAATGCCCGAGACAAAGGACGTCGTCTTTAAGTACTCGGTCTTGTGCACCAAACGCGTGAGATCGTCGGCGGGGAGTGCCGAAAGGGCTGCCGAATTCGACGAGGCGGGCGCCCCTATCTTGGTTGCCCACTCGACATAAAATGTCGGATCGATCATCCAGTTGATGAAGGCAAGAGCACCTTCTGGATTCGGCGCCGATGACGGAATCCCGAGACCATCGACCCAACCGACGCCGCCTTCCTTAGGCACTACGAACTGAACCGGAAGTTTGGAAACGCGCTTGGAGCGCACTGAACCGCCCGACCAGAACAGCGACAGGTCGAATTCCTTGGCGGCGAACGACTTGTTCCACTGGTCTTCCGTCGACCACAGCAACTTGACGTTCGGCTTGATGGACTTCAGCGCGGCCGTGACAGCAGCCAGATCCTTGGGATCGTTGATGTCCTGCCCGCTCATCAGCGCGCCGACACCGACATTGATGATGGCGTCGTCGTCCATGGCAACACGACCCTTGTAGGCCGGGTCTGCGAGGACCGCATAACTGTCGGGAACGGTCATGCCTTCACGGATGGCAAGCGAGGTCATGCCCCAGACCCAAGGAACGGCATAGCCCTTGCCGTCCTTGCTGAAGTTCGGGTTGGCGCGGAGGGTCTCATCGACCGTTGAGGCGTTTGGAACCTTGCTGAAATCGATCGGCTGCAGCAGGTCTTCGGCAACCGCCTGGGCGCAACGCGCAGCGTTGAGGATAACGAGATCATAAGCCCCCGGATTGGTGCGCAGCTTGGTGAGCATTTCCGATTCCGAGCTATAGTAGTCGTGAACGACCGTGATGCCGGTCTTTGCCGCGAAAGCCTCGACAGACCATTTTTCGTCCGTTCCGTAGCCTTGCCAGTTCAGGACCGTGATGGTGCCCGCCGAAAAAGCCTTGCGCGGGAGGCTAGAGAAGCTGACGCCAGCGACAAGCGCCGCGGACATTAATTTCATCGTGTTGCGTCTGGTGAGTTCAGTCATTGTGGCACCCCTCTTGAACATACACAGTTATGGACGATCGTGACCGCGGTCAGCGACCTCAACGGATCGGCAAGGCCGAAAACAGAAGACATGCCAAATGCACATCAACTAATTTGTGTACCAACTATAACCAGAGGAGAGCGAAGGCTCGAGGCGCATGATTTCCAGGCGAGCAAAAGCCTGCGCCGCAAAGAGCGGAACATGACTTCATAACCGAGATATCGGTGCCGTACTTCGATAATGACCCTCCTAAATCATTCGATTGTCGGTGGACCTTTAGTTCAAACCCTCTGATCTTTGAAATCAGTCTTTTTGTTTTTTTATTTGCATACAAACTATTAATGACGAATTGACAGGTGTCAAGCGCTACCTTGCGTCTGCAGCGGAAAAATAGATGTCGAGTCGGCGGTCCTGCGCGCTTTCGGCAATCGTGAGGCGTATGCCTTCTGCGCTTGCAACATAGCCGATCCCCCGCCCATCGAGACGAACAGCAAGGACATCGCCGATATCCAACCGAGGCAGATCGATGTAGCCAGCTGCGGCAACAGGCGCGATGGTGCAGGCCAGTCGTCCATCGCTCATGACGATGCGCGAAAGCGTCGTTTGCAGGTCCGTCCGCAACATCACGCGGCCATTGAGCGTCATCGACAAAGCAGCGGCCTCGACCTGCAGATGCAAAGTCCCCGATGGCGACAACATTGGCCCGAGCGCCAGGTCGCGGCCGGTGTTGCGCACTGTCCAGCCCGTCCACGGATCAAATTCGACGATTTCGCCGGTTGCCATCATTGGCAGCATGGCGGCCCAGATGTAGAACGGGTCGGTGTCACCCTGGTCCAGTGCCTCGCCGGTCACGGCGTTGTAGTTTTCGGAGGCGATGCGATCCTCGCGCCAGTTCTTCATGAACAGGTCGTAGCTCTGGCCGGCGAGCTTGCTCGCTTCGGCCGTGAAGCCGTAGCGACGCAGGCCGAGCCAGACCATGTAGTTGACATTCGGCCAGATGCGGCCGCGCCAGTAGACGTTGTCGGCGAAGGCCGGATCGTCACGCGTCGCGTTCGGCAGCACGAAGTCCCCGCCGAAAGTGGTCTCGTCGCTCAGATGTTCGAGCAGACGCGCCGCCTGAGCCGGCGTCGCCGCGCCGCAAAGCAGCGGATAGAAGCTGGTCGGCGACAGCGATCGGACAAAACCACCGCGCCGCTGTCGATTGGCAAAGATGCCGCGACTTTCATCCCAGAGCGTTTCCGAGATCAGCGTCCGGTGGCGTTCGGCCAAAGCGGCGAATTGGCGGGCATCATCATGCTTGCCGAGCACGACGGCCATTTTTGAGAGCATTTCGGCATCGAGAGCGGCCGCGCAGTTGAGGCCGAGGTCGAAGGTCGAGAGCGTCCGGGTGACGGGATCGTAGATCGCTTCGTCATGCGTCGCGGAGTTGTCCATGCCGGTCTCGTTGCGCGCGCCGAAGGCAGTCCCCTTGTACAGGCCCTCACCCACATCAGAGGTGCCGCAGGACAGCAGGCCGAAACCATCGGGATCGCGATTGTCCTGCCACCAGCGCCGATTGCGCACCAGCGCGTCGTAGCTTGCCTGGATCATCGACCGTTCGCCGGTCCGCTGGTAGAGCTGCCAGACGACGAGCGCGCCGAACGGCAGCTGGGTGCGATCGACCCAGGCATCGTTGGAGGTGACGATGCAGGCGATGTTGCCCTGCGGCGTTGCGCCGGCCATGGCGGTCGCCATGTTTTCGCGCGCCAGATCGGCGTCGAACACGCCGGCGAGAAGGGCCGCGAAAATCTGGTCGTTGAACCAGACGGCAAATTTCCCGAGATTCCAAATCCGCGTCACCGCCGTATAGGGCCGCGCGTTGGTCTCGTCCCAGATGGTGTTCCAGGCGACCACGTCGCGCATTGCGTCGAGGGCGCCCTCGAACAGGCCGGTCTGCGCCACGGCGATCTCAGCCGGCGCGCCGGCCGCAAGGCAGGCCTTCGCCTTTGCGATCGCGAGCTCGTCGCTGTCGGCGACGCCCGCGGCATAGGCGCCCTGGCGCATCATCTCAAGATTGAAGCGCAGGGCGATCACCGGCGCTTCGTTTTTGCGTGTGGCGGTGTAGAAATAGCCGTTCTCCTCGAAGTCCGCCCGCAGCGCGTCGATCGTGTCGTGGCCGGTGACGTGCACCGGCGCCTCGGCGGTCGCGACCGCCACGAATCGCGTGCCTATCTTCAGCAGCGTAATGTTGCGTGCCGCATCATGGACCGCCACCTCACCGCCATCGGCGGAGATCGCCAGCGTCACCCAAAATCGCAGCCCCCATTCGGCCGACACCTTGCCGGTCCACCTGCCGCGGACGGCGAAGGGGTCGGTCTTGGTCGTCGAAAACGAGACCGTCGTGCCGCTGAGGTCTGTCTCCAGCTCTATCAACGAGCCGTCAATGGTGTGACGGCCGAGGCGAACGGCGTCGCGCCGCGGCTCTATCGCGGAGGTCGTCCTGCTACGCGTCGAATACAGAACCGGCGTGATCCGCACGCCGAGCGGCAGGAAGACCATTTCGGCCGGCCGGCTTGACCAGCTGTTCCAGGCACGCATCAGGGGGATTGTCGAATGTTGTAGCATGGCTCTGTAACTTCCGGTCAGTGTGTCAGCGGAATAAGTTTCGGTACTGCGGACAGGCCGCTCTTGTCGGCCGTATCGCCGAGATAAGGCGTGTTGGCGTAATATCGGTTTGCCGCCGTGTTGGCGACGCGCAACTCGAGCGAATGGACGCCAGGACGCAACCGCCCGAGCGCAAAACGATAGGGCCGCCAGCCCCGCCGATCGATCTGCCGGCCATCCAGGCTGGCGGCGACCACGGTCGCGACGTCAGGCAACTCGAGAAACCAGTCGGCCTCGTCGCCGATCTCCAGCGCCAGCCGGTAGATCCCGGTGCCGGACAAATCGGCAAATCCCTGCGTCTCCCATCCGGTCTCGACCGAAATCGGCACGAATGCCGCATTGGCCCCCGGCGCAAAACTCCAACCATCGACAAGTGAGACGGCGCGCGCGGGGTCAAGCGCTGGCTGGTTCGAGAGCTGGCCATCGCCTGCGCCCCCATGCGTTGCCTGACGCAGGCGGAGGCAGCGCGCTTCCTGCGCTTCGAGCGTGACGGTCAATTGACTGAAGGCAGCGGCTTCCTCGATCTTGCCTGTCGTGGCGGACCAGACTTCGCAGTCGAAACCGTCATTGAAGAAAATCTCACTTTCCAGCGCGGCTGCACCATCGTTGAAGAGGACGATCCGCCACCAGCCATTGTCCTCGTATCCGACCCATTGCCAGAGCCGGTCCGCGGGACGGCCGGTGATGACAGGACCGGACGGCGGAAGCCCTGCCAGAAGCGCGTCGATATCGCTGCCGCCGGGCATCCGATCGATATGCGTCGACACCACCGCAGCCACCGGATCGGTGGCATCGCAAACGGTCGACAGGCGATCTCCGGAGGACCAGACGACACCGCCAGCGGCGCGGAAGGTCTCCAGTGCCTGCACCGTTTTTTTCGTCTCCAGCACGGTCACCGATGGCAGGATCAGGGCATCGAAGACCAGCCCCGAGACCAGCATCTGGCCGTCCTCGATCCTCGCCTTGGCCAGATCGGCCTCGCTGACGAACATGAAGTCGCAGCGCCTGGCCAGAAGCCCTTCGCACCATGCACCGATGTGGGTGGCATGGCCGTGGCGTGGGCCTTCTGCGAAGGCGGTATGAAGTGGATAGAGGATTGCGACCGGGGTGCGGGGTGTGGCCGGCTCGATGAAGGCTGAGATACGCGCGGTCTCCTGCGAAAACAGGTCATGATAGCCCCACCAGGGCTCAAAGTTGATGCCCGGCGCGAAATCGAAACGCGGATTGGTAAAGGGCGTCGGATCGTTGTCGCGCCCATCCGTCTGGTAGACGCCGTGCCAGAGAAACTGGCGAGTGCCGAGGCAATAAAGCCGGATTGCCTGCGCCCGCATCGTCTCCAGCGTCAGTTCCCATTGCCCGGCGGCGCGCACCGGCGTTCGCTCGGCACTGGCATAGGTTTCGACGACACAGCGGCTGCGGCCATTCGAGCGGGCAACGGAATCGCCGAGCTTGGGCGCCAGCTGTGCGACGAAATTGTTGGAGTCGACCGTCGTCTCATGCCTGTAGGCATCGATGCCGAAGAAATCCACGGCAAGCGCGACCCTGGGGTCAATGCTGGTGAAGCCCCCGTTCAAGGCCCACGAACTGATATGCGGCAGGATTTCGTGCCCCGTGAGTGCGATGCCCCTGCGTTCGGCCCATCGACGCAACGTGCTCGAGAAGGCATCGTTCATCAGGGCTGAATAAGCGGCATAAAATTGCGCGCGCAGCCGCAAGGTGTCAGGCCCGACATTGCGCAGCAGCGCCAGCAGCGTCTTGGCGAACGGCTGGCCCGTGTTTTGCAAAACGGCATCCGGCAGCGTCGAAGCAAATAGCAGACTGTTGCCAAGACTGCCCGAAATCTGATCCCATTTGTAAAAGCCGGCCGCCGGCTGGTCATAGAAGACCAAGCCGACGGGATCAGGTACGAGATCACCAAGCGCTTCGACGAGCGGATCGAGCCCGACGTCGATAAACCGCTCCGCGGCTTCCGGCAGGAGGTAGTTGATCAGCCGGGACGTCGTGGAGCGCGCGCTGATGAATACCGTTATCGTCTGGCCGTCTTTAATCTCCCCGCCGAATGCGTAGGTGCAGGAAACACCGTCGCTTCTAACGACTGATGTCTGCGTGGTCACATCGACAATCTCGTCCAGACTGCCAACCTCACCGGAGGAATGCAGCAGGGCCGACGCGACCATCCATTCGCACCACTCGACCCGACCGCCTTCATATTGCCACTCGAAAATGTCCGATCCCATCTTCCGAGTGAAAGGCGGATGAATGCCACTGATCTCACCCCGCGGATCTCCTGAGGACATCCAGAACAGATGGCGCTCGCGCAGGTCGTCGCGGTCCACGACTGTCCGGCCGCCGGCGTGCCCGCTGATCCAGTTATAGTCGTCGTAGATCCCGAGCTTCAGCCCCAGCTTGGCGGCGATGCCGGCCGCGGCGCGATAGGCGACGAGGTAGGCCGGCGACAGGTAGTCGTCGCGGGACATCGCAAGCCGAGCCTGGATCAGGATCGTGCCGATCCCCTTCTGTTTGAAATCGGCAAGCTGCGCGTGGCAGACCTCCTCTGTCGGGATCGAATGCCAGAACCAGTAGGCCGACGGCCGGAACGCTGTTGTCGGATTCTCGAATAAGTCGCGGCGATCGATGTCCTGCCCGGTTCGGATCTGCTCCAATCGTCTGCTCCCTAGTGGGTTGCCGCCATCACACGATGCATGGCGTTGGTCGTTTCCGTCCAGGCCGGCTTGTCGGGCGCGAAACGCGCTCTCAGATAGTCGGCAAGATCCTTGATCTGGCTTTCGTTCAGCGTCTGGCGAAAGGCCGGCATCGACATTACTTCCGGGGCCTCACGGCCGGTGGTCTGCGCCAGAATCGCCGGCGCCTCGACACCGTTCAGGATCGCCTGGATGAGATTGTCCGGCGTCGTCGCATGCAGGTTGCTGTTGAGCGCCAGCGACGACAGGATCGAGTTTCCGGTGTGGCATGTGGCGCAGGCGCCGTTGAACAGCCGCTCGCCCTTCGGCGAAATCCGAGCGGCGACAGCCTTGGCCGCTTCACTTGCGGCAATGGCGGCCTCGCTCTGTGCGTTGCTATCGGCGGGGGCCTCGTTGAGGCTGGCGAGATATGTTGCCATGGCACGGATATCGTTATCCGGCAGCGGCTGCATGACTTCGACGACATGCGCCATCGGGCCGGCGGCACTGCCGTGATCGCGCGAATGTCCGGTGCGCAGATAGTCGTAGAAGGCGTCCGCCGTCCAGCTGACAGGGCCCTTGGCGAAGGCATTGAGAGCCGGCGCCTCCCAGCCATCGGCAAAGCCACCGGAGAGCCGGGCGCTGCCGCTCTTTTCCGCGCCCAGCACATTTCGGTCCGTGTGACAGGCCGAACAGTGACCCAGCGTCTCGACGAGATAGGCGCCCCTGTTCCATTGCGCACCACGGGTCTCGACGTATTTGAACGGCTCCGCTTTCAGAAACAGCGCATTCCAGCCCGCCATCATCGCGCGGATGCTGTAGGGAAATTTGAGCTTTGTCTCCGGCGCCTTTTCGGCGACCGGCGCCTGCGTCATCATGTAGGCGTAGAGTGCCTGAAGATCGGCTTCCTCGGCGCCCGCGAACGAGGTGTAGGGATGGGCGGGATAGAGGTGATGGCCGTCGCGGCTGACGCCCTCTCGCATGGCCCGTTCGAAGGCTGGATACGACCAGGCGCCGATGCCGCTTTCAGTGTCCGGGGTGATGTTCGTGGCATAGACGGCGCCGAACGGCGTGTCGAAGCGCCGGCCGCCGGCAAAGGGTGTGCCGTCATCACCGACATGGCAGACATTGCAGGCGCCGGCCGCGGCCGCCAGCCTGCCGCGTTCGATGGTGGCCTGGCTGTAGACGTTGGCATCGGGTCGCGGAATAGTGCCGATAGCAGAACGCCAAGGCGAGGCCATTGTGACGATACCGGTCAAAGCGGCGGCGGCACCGACGGCCGACAGACCGATGTTCCACCACTTCCGCTTCTTCGCGACCGGGGCAGCCGGCGCTTCATCCGTCTTGCCGTTCAGCGCGGCGAGTACCAGCTCCGGCGTCAGCGGTAGTTCGCGGAAGCGAATGCCGGTGGCATCGTAAACGGCATTGGCGATGGCCGAGGCGCTGGGAACGGAGGCGGATTCTCCGACACCGAGCGGCGGCTCGTCCTGCCTCGGCACCATCAGCACGTCGATATCAGGCACCTCGGGGAAGGTGATCAACGGATAGCCGCCCCATTCCTTCGACTGCACGGCGGTCGAGGAGAATTCGACCTTTTCCTTCAGCACCCGGCTGGTGGATTGAATGATATTGCCGTGGATCTGGTGGCGCACGCCGTCGGGATTGATCATCATCCCGGAATCCTGCGCGCAGGTCACCTTGGTGACCGCGATCTCTCCGGTCTTCTTGTTGACGGCGACATCGGCGACCCAGGCGGCCCAGGCGGCGGCTTTGCCCGGAAACGGCCCATGGATGTAGACGGCATAGGCAAACCCGCGTCCGTAGAGCAGGTCGCCCTCGCCACCCAGCGTGCCCCATGTCGTATGCGGCACCCATTTCGCCCGCTCGGCCAGCGCATGCACCAGGTCGACGGCGCGCGGATCGTGGAGGTAGCGAAGCCGGTACTCGACCGGATCGACGCCGGCGGCGGCTGCCAGTTCGTCGATGTAGCATTCGTGCGCAAAGGTGTTGGGCATTGCCGACACGCCACGGAACCAGGAAGCACGCGCGATCGGCGGCATATCGTGCACGGTGACGCGGAGGTTCCCGTAGGCATAGGGCGGGATGGCGGTGCGATCGCCCATCTGCACGACGTCGGAAACTGGCGGCATCTTGCCGGTGAGGATCAAGGGAAGGGTCGGCGCCAGATTGGAGGGATAGCGGGTTTCGAAATCATAGGCGGACGGACCGCCCTCCAGGTCGATACCGCCGCGCACATCCATGACCTGGGCGGCGCCCTTCGGCTCCCAGGCATGTTCCTGCTCGCGCGTCAGCTGCACCCGGACAGGTGCCTTGACGGCGCGCGACAGCAGCGCCGCGTCGGCCGTGACGTCATCGGCGCAATTGCGGCCATAGCAGCCAGCCGCCTCCAACCGCTCGACCCGGATCAGCTCTTCCGGCATGTCGAGCAGCAGCGCCAGATCGCGGCGCATGGGAAACGGGTTCTGCGTCCCCGACCAGACCGTTAGCCCGCCTTCGTTGTAATCGGCCACCGCGCAGGATGGCCCGATCGAGCCGTGCATCTGGTAGGGCCAGACATAGGTGCGGTTCATCGGCTGGGCACTGCCGGCCAGGGCCATATCGACATTGCCGAGATCGGCAAGCTTGCGCGCAGTCGACGGATTGGCGCGCAGCGCCTTTTCCGGCGCGTTGAGATCCGGCCACTCGGGCGGCGCGCGCCACACGACGTTCAGGCTCTTGGCCGCCTCGATGGCGTTTTCCTCGCGGGTCGCGACCACGCCGACGAAATCGCCGAGGGCGACGACGCCGACCAGCCCGTTGATGTGCGCAACCGATGTTTCGTCGATGGAGATCAGGCTGTTTCCGACATGATCGCCGTGATCGAACCCCGCATAAGGCGGGCGAACGACGCGGCCATGCAGCATGCCCGGCACGCGCACATCATGCACATAAGTCCAGCGCCCCGTGGCCTTCTCGGGGATATCGACGCGCGGCCGCGACGAGCCGACCAGTCTATAGTCCGAGGCCGGCTTAAGGGCGGCGTATTTATCGATCGACAGCCTGACATGGCTGCCGGCGACGATGTCGCCGAAGCTGAGCTGCCAGTTCTCGCCGCCATCGGCACGGATGATGCCGTCTTCCAGTCGCAGCCGCTCAAGCGGCACGCCGCCCTTCTCAGCCGCCTTGGCGAGCAAATGATGGCGGGCGGTGGCGGCGGCCTGGCGCAACGGCACCGAGGTGATTTGGATCGTTTCGCTGGCGATGGTCGCGCCCTGGTTGGGCGCGGCGGAGGTCGTGCCGAGCACCATGTCTACCTGCTCGAACGGCATGCTGAGCTCTTCGGCGACGATTTGCGCCAGAGAGGTGCGGATGCCCGTCCCTAGATCAACATGGCCGTTGAACGCAGTCACACGGCTATCGGCGCCCACCGCGATGTAGAGTTCCGCACCGTCGCCAAGCCGCGTATCGTTGACAACAAGCAGCATGTCGGCGGCCGACATATAGGCGGATTTCGGCATTTGGCGGTGGTCGGTCACGGGGAGACCTCCTTCGCAGCTTTTGGTGAGATATCGTCCGGCGTGGATCGTCGCGTCCGTTCGGCCCTGGAATAGGCGACCGCCCGCCTGGCTGCGGCAAGTATTTCCATGTGCGTTCCACAACGGCACAGATGATGGCGCAACGCCTCGCGGATCGCGTCCTCGTCGGGATCGGCATTGCGATTGAGCAGGGCTGTGGTGGCGATGATCATGCCGTTCAGGCAATATCCGCATTGAGCGGCGGCCTCGTCGATAAACGCCGCCTGGACTGGATGCAGATGCTCGGGCGTGCCGAGACCCTCAAGCGTAGTGACGCGGCGGGTGCCGACGGCACCCAGAGGCACGGTGCAGGAGCGCACGGAGCGACCATCGACGAGAACTGCGCAAGCGCCGCATTCACCGAGGCCGCAACCGTATTTCGGGCCATTGAGGGAGAGATCGTTTCTGAGGATATAGAGGAGTGGTGTTTCCGGGCTTGCTTCGACGCTCTCGACGGCATCGTTCACATTCAAACTGAAGCAAACTGGCAGTGTCAAAGCAGGCCCTCCGCCCCGGAGAACGAAACACAGACCTCGCCTCTTTCCATCGGCCGTACCGCTACGCAGCAGACATCACTCGGACGTCCGCAAACCATAACGATGCGACAGTCACCGACTCTTCGCATCTATTGCCCCTTTTATTATTAAGAAGTGCATACGCTTTATAATGACAAAAGACAAGTCGGATTTCATCATCGGGATTTTGCTAGCATATCCAATCAGCAAGGCGTTTTTTGTGTCGTCTTGATAAAAATCAGAACATCGCTATTGCAATTTAGAGCGTATGCGCTAGAATTTTTGCCAAGCCTCCAATCGTGGGAACAATGCGTCGAAAGACAGCTAAGAAGGGTCGCTATGTCTAACGGAAAAGAAAAGATCGCGATTATCGGCGCCGGCCTCGGCGGCGCTGTCGCGGGTGCGCTGCTCCAACACGCAGGTTTCGACGTCAACGTCTATGAACAGGCACCGGCATTCTCGCGCCTGGGCGCCGGCATTCATATGGGGCCGAACGTCCTGAAGATTTTCGAGCGCATCGGCGTCGACAAGAAGGTGATCGGCATCAGCAGCACGCCGAGCCATTGGTTCAGCCGCGACGGCATTACCGGCGAATACACCGCCCGGGTTTCGCTTGAAGGCTACGGCCAGACCTATTGCACCGTTCACCGCGGCGACCTGCAGGCCATCCAGTGCGATGCGTTGCAGCCAGGCACCTTGCATTTCGGCAAGAAGCTGGCTCGCCTCGACGATAGCGGCACCGATGTGCTGATCGAATTCGAAGACGGAACCTCGATACGCGCCGACATCGTGATCGGCGCCGACGGCATCAATTCGCGCGTTCGCGAAACGCTGCTCGGCGAAGAGAAGCCGAATTACAGCGGCTGGGTCGGCCATCGCGCCCTGATCTCGTCCGACAAACTGAAGAAATACGATCTGACATTCGAGGATTGCGTCAAGTGGTGGGGGCCGGACCGTCATATGATGGTCTACTACACGACGGCTCGGCGCGACGAATATTACTATGTCACCGGCGTTCCGCATCCGGCCTGGGAATTCGATTCGGCTTTCGTCGACAGCAGCCGCGACGAGATGGCGGCGGCGTTCGAGGGTTATCATCCGATCATCCAGGCGCTGATCGAAAGCACCGATGGGGTGACGAAATGGCCGTTGTTCAACCGTAACCCGCTGCCGCTCTGGAGCAAGGGCCGTCTTGTGCTGCTTGGAGATGCGTGCCATCCGATGAAGCCGCATATGGCGCAGGGTGCCGCGATGGCGATCGAAGACGCCGCCATGCTGACCCGCTGCCTGCAGGAGACCGGCGTCAACGACTTCCGCACCGCTTTCGGATTGTATGAGACCAATCGCCGCGATCGCGCGACGCGTGTCCAGAGCGTTTCGAACGCCAACACTTTCCTGCTCAAACAGGAGGATCCGGCCTGGGTCTACGGCTATGATATCTATGCCGCCCCCCTGAAGAGCGAGACTGCGGCATGAGCGGCGGCGCCTTGTACGGAGCGAACGTCTTCGCCAATGGCATCCGACAGCACTATCTGCGCTATGGCGGCAAAGGCCCTGCGGTCATCCTGATCCCGGGCATCACCAGCCCCGCGATCACCTGGGGTTTCGTCGCCGACCGGTTGGCCGAGCGTTACGACGTCTATGTGATCGACGTACGCGGCCGCGGCCTGTCGTCGACTGGCCCCGACCTCGATTACGGCCTCGACGCCATGGCTGCCGACGTCGTCGGCTTCGCCTTGGCACTTGGACTAGCTACTCCCGCCCTGCTCGGCCATTCGATGGGCGCGCGCATCGCCATTCGTGCCGCCGTTGCGGCGCCGGAGGCGTTTTCGAGGCTGGCGCTGATCGATCCGCCGGTCTCCGGCCCCGGACGCCGCGCCTACCCGAGCAAGCTGACCTGGTATGTCGACAGCATCCGCCTGGCGCTGAAGGGCATCGACGCGGAGGACATGAAGGCGTTTTGTCCGACATGGACCGACGAGCAACTGAAGCTGCGCGCCGAATGGCTGCACAGCTGCTACGAGCCCGCGATCGTCACCGCTTTCGAGGACTTCCACAAGGACGACATCTTTCCGGATCTGCCGAAGCTCAAGCAGCCGGCCATGTTGATGGTCGCCGGCCGTGGCGGCGTGATCGAAAGCGTCGACGTGGACGAGGCCCGCTCGCTTTATCCGGGGCTGGAAATTACCCGGGTGCCAAATGCAGGGCATATGATTCCATGGGATGATTTCGACGGCTTCTTTGCCGCGCTTGGAGATTTTCTCTCCCGTTGATTGAAGCGGCGGTGGGGCGATGATCCACCGCCGTTTGTTTGAGAGCCGTTTTTTTTGCGAAGCAAAGGATTTCACCCGTGCAGAAGTATTACCGTATCGGCCAGATCGTTCCGAGCTCCAACACGACGATGGAGACCGAAATTCCCGCCATGCTGACGGCACGCCAGTCCATCCGGCCCGAGCGCTTCACTTTCCACTCCAGCCGCATGCGGATGAAGAAAGTGGTGAAGGAAGAACTGGCGGCAATGGACGCTGAATCCGACCGTTGCGCCGTCGAGCTCTCCGACGCCCGCGTCGATGTTCTCGGATACGCGTGCCTGGTCGCCATCATGGCGATGGGCCTCGGCTATCACCGCCAGTCGGAGAAGCGCCTGATGGGTCGCACCCAGGAGAATGGCACTGATATTCCCGTCGTGACCAGTGCCGGCGCCCTGATCGAGGGCCTGAAGGTGATGAAGGCGAGGAAGATCGCCGTCGTCGCGCCTTATATGAAACCGCTGACGGAGCTGGTCGTGGACTACATTCGCGAGGAAGGCTTCGAGGTCGTGGACTGGCGGGCACTCGAGATCCCCGACAATCTGGATGTGGCGCGCCACGACCCGGAAAATCTTCCGGCGATCGTGCAGACGCTCGACCTGACCGATGTGGACGTGATCGTGCTATCGGCCTGTGTGCAGATGCCATCGCTGCCCGTCATCGCCAAGGTCGAAGCCATGACAGGCAAACCGGTACTGACCGCCGCCGTCGCGACCACTTATTGCATGCTCAAGAAGCTCGGTCTGGAAGCCGTCGTGCCAGGCGCCGGCGCACTTCTGTCGGGCGCATACTGAAGAGGGGCCGATCATGCAAAGCGCGCAAAGCAATTATCAGGGCGTCTGGGGCAACCGCATCGGCTTCGGCCAGCGCCCTGCCCTCCTCGTCATCGATTTCCTAAAGGGGTACACCACCGAGGGCGCGCCTCTCTACGCCCCTGGCGTGGTTGACGCGGTCGCGCAGGCGCCGGCGCTCATCGATGCCGCCCGCGAGGCCGGCATCCCGATCATCCATACGCGCATCCTCTATCTTGCGGAAGACTGCGCCGATGGCGGGATGTGGGTGAAGAAGTCGCCTGTCATGAAAGGAATGGTCGAAGGCAACGTGCTGGCCGAATTCTGCGACGGTGTCGAGCCTGCAAGCGGCGAACTCGTCATCGTCAAGCAATATGCCAGCGCCTTCTTCGGCACCAGTCTTGCCTCCCAGTTGCATGCGCAGGGGATCGACACGGTGATTATGGCCGGCTGTTCGACGAGCGGCTGTATTCGCGCCACCGCCGTGGATGCGGTCCAGCATGGATTCCGCGGCATCGTCGTGCGCGAGTGCGTCGGCGACCGGCACCCAGATCCGCACAATGCCAATCTCTTCGACATCGACAGCAAATATGGGGATGTCGTTTCGAGGGAGGAGGCAATCGCGGAAATCGCCAAAGTCAGGTCCGACCGCGCATAATTTGGGGGAAACGCCCCAGACTTCAAACCTAAGCCTTCAAACAAGATAGGGGAACGAGCATGGATCAATTCAGCTTCACGGAAATTTGCCTGCATCAGTTGAAGATGTCGGGTGTCCACGAGGGCGAAAAACTCATCGTCCTGACCCAGGGCAGCGAGCGCCTCGATTACGCCGACGCCTTCATGGCGGCAGGCATGCGTCTTGGCGCCAAGATGTATCACATGCGTTTGCCGCCGGTGCCACCGGCAGGTGCCTGGGCGGTCGGCCAGACGGGCCTCGCCGCCATGCCGGAAGCGGTGGAGGCCCTGAAGGCTGCCGACATGCTGATCGACTGCATCTTCCTGCTCTTCAGCCCGGAGCAGATGGCGATCCAGGCGGCCGGCACGCGTATCCTGACCGCCGTCGAACCGCCAGAAATTCTGGCACGCATGCTGCCGACCAAGGAACTGCGCGAGCGCGTCGAATTTGCCGGAGACCTGCTGTCCAAGGCGAAGGTGATGCGGATCACCTCTCCGCACGGCACGGACGTCACCTACAAGCTCAACACCTATCCCGCCATCACGGAATATGCGTGCACGGACGAGCCGGGCCGCTGGGATCATTGGCCGTCCGGCTTTGTCTTCACCGGCGGTGACGACGATGGCGTCGACGGGACAATCGTCGTTGCTCCAGGCGATATCCTGCTGCCGCAGAACATCTACGTGCGCGACCCGATCATCTACACGATTGAAAACGGATGGATCACCGATATTCGCGGCGGCCTCGATGCCGAGCTGGTCAAGTCCTACATGGATGGTTTCAACGACCCGCGTGGCATGGGCATGAGCCATGTCGGCTGGGGTCTCAATCAGAACGCCAAGTGGCATCGCATGGTACCGGGCGAATTCCCGGGTGGCATGGGAATGGAGGCACGCTCCTTCTACGGCAACGTGATGTTCTCAACCGGCCCCAACAACGAGCTCGGCGGCCCGAACGACACCGCGTGCCATCTGGATATCCCGATGCGCGGTTGCTCGCTGTTCCTCGATGATGAGCCAATGGTTCTGGATGGCGACATCGCCGTGAAGGAAATGAAGCACAACTTCAAATAACCGGGCTTGCCAGCCGCTCCGCGTGAAATCGCGCGGAGCGGGTTGGCGGTGTGCCACGCCTTGACCGTCGCAACTTGCTGTGGTGTTTCCTGCATTCCCGCCAAAGACGCCGTAACTGATGGACCACATCGACGATGACCGCAAAAGAGACCGAACAGCTGCCAGAAGCTCCGGCGCCTCAAAATGGCTACCAAGTGACGGAGCAAGTCGGGCATCTCCTGCGCAAGGCCTATCAGCGCCATCTGTCGATTTTCCAGACCAATGCCAGCGATCCGGACTTGACGTCGGTGCAGTTCGTGACGCTGTGCGCGCTGCACGATCTCGGTCCCAGCTCGCAGGTCGAGCTCGTGAAGGCAACGTCCGTCGACCAGGCGACCATCCGTGGCATCGTCGAGCGGCTGAAGGCCCGCGGACTGATCGATCTCTCTAAGGACGAGGCCGACGGCCGCAAGGTGGTGATCTCTTTGCTGCCCAAAGGGGAAGCCCTGCTGCAGGACATGTATCCGCAAGCCTACCTCATCAGTGAAAAAACTGTCGCGCGTCTCAATCCGGCGGAACGCATCGCGTTGTTGTATCTCTTGCGCAAAATTGCCGACGATGAGACTGAACAGTAGGTGTTGATTGGGGTCCCTGCTCTTGAAGGGATTCGAACTACCGCCCCACTCCTCGAAAGCGAATTTTTCTGGAGGTTGATCGATACAGCGCAAGCAAGTCGCTCTCGCAATTACGAAAATATTTCGATCGAGAGGCGCTTCGGTCGGCAACGCTGCACTATCGCGATGACAGGCGCTGCGATGCTGCTTGAGGATGCAAGCCGATAGCCGCGCACGGCCTTTCGTTCCGCTATTGTCACCCGACAAAGAAACTGCCATCATGGACTGGCAGGCTCCAATGGGCCGCTGATATTCCATGAGCAGGGTAGCTCTCGACCGGAAACGGGCGGGAGCTTTTTTATTTTTTGGTGGACGATGATGCATTCAGAAAGCTGGCGGGTCGGTGTGCTGTTCTCCGAAACGGGTGTGACCGGAGCGGTGGAAAAAACCCAAAGGGCGGCAACGTTGCTGGCGATCGACGAAATCAACGCGGCGGGAGGCGTGCTCGGGCGGGCTATCGAGCCCATTGTGTACGATCCGCAATCGACGCCCAATCTCTACAAGGAACTTGCAGTCAGGCTTTGCGACGATGACCGCGTCCGGGTCGTATTCGGTTGCCATATGTCGAGCACCCGCAAAGCCGTCCTTCCCGTCATCGAGGCCCGTGACGCGTTGCTGTTTTACCCGACGCTGTACGAGGGGTTCGAATATTCCCGGCACTGCATCTATACGGGGGCGGCCCCCAACCAAAACTCCGTCCAGCTGGTCGACTTCCTGACCAGGCATTATGGAAAGCGGGTTTTCCTCGTGGGCTCGAACTACGTCTATCCTTATGAGTCCAACCGGACGATCAGCGACCTTTTTCTTCAGGTCGGCGGACAGGTGCTCGACGAGATGTATGTTCCCCTGAACCTCAAAACCGAAGACGTCGCCAAAATCATCCGGCATATTCACGCGGCAAAGCCGGACGTCATCTATTCGACCATTGTCGGTGACGGTATCATCCCCTTCTACACAGCATTCAAGGAGGCCGGATTTGATGCGGCGACGATGCCGATCTCGAGCCAGTCGACCAGCGAGGCCGACGTGATCCGCATGCGGCCGGAGGTGGCCGCAGGGCACATTACCGCCGCCCCCTTCTTTGCGTCTCTGGATACGCCACGCGCCCGCGCCTTCGTCTCCGCTTACGAACGGCGCTACGGCCTGCAGATGCCGCCCACAGCACCAGCCGAAGCCGCCTACTTCCAGGTTTATCTCTATGCGGCGGCTTTGCAGCACGCCGGCAGCGACAGGCTCGAGGAGCTTCTGCCGGCTCTTTCTGAAGTCGAGTACGATGCACCGCAGGGGGCGGTTAAGATAGACCGGCTGACGAACCACACGCATCTGTGGCCGAGAGTGGCAAGGGTGAATGCGCAGGGCAGCTACGACATCGTCTACGATCCGTCGCTCCGGGTCGCGCCTGATCCGTTCATGCGCGAATATCGCCCGGACTTCACGCAGTCTTCCCCGCATAGCGTCCCGGTTTGAGAGGGAGCGAGATGTCATTCGCCCTTCTCAGGGATCTGCGGGATCTCAAAGTTGTGGTCATCCACCCCCGGACATCCGAGGGAGATTTTCTCGTGGATCATTTGCGCCGTATCGGTTGCATGGTCAATTGTCTCTGGCCGGTGCCGGCCGAATTGCCGCATGGCACGGATGTCGTCTTCCTTGCCATGGAAGACGAGGCGAGACCGGAAATCGAGCGTCTGCTGAAGTCCTTTCCCAACCCGGCCCCGACCATGCTTGCCATTGTCGGTTACGAAAACCCCTCAACGTTGCAGATCGTACTGGAAAGCGGCGCGCTTGCCATCGTCGAAAGACCGATCAAACCCTTCGGCCTCCTCACCAATCTGGCCATCGCCCGCAACCTTTGGCTCGAACGCCAGAAGCTCGTCAAGGAGGCACGCAAGTACAAGCGCAAGGTTCTGGGTGACCAGAAACTGGCACGCGCAAAAGCGATTCTGATGGCCAACCGCGGCACCAGCGAGACCGAGGCCTACCGCGAAATGCGCGAGCAGGCGATGGCCCGGCGCGTGCCCATCGATGAAATCGCCAATTTGATTATCAACGCCGAACAACTCTTGCGCCCAGCCCAGAAACATGATTAGTTTTTCATGTGTTTCGAACGAAACGCCTCCGGCACATCCCTTCGCTTGACGAAGCCATGTGCCGCTGTTGCACACGGCGCAGCCGTGATGCGGTGATGGCAAGGGTGCCCGCAGGCTGTGACAAGCCTTGCGGGTTTTTTGTTGTCTGCTGACAGTGACGTCAGTTCTCTACCCATTTCCGGCATGAAAGCCTCGCCGTTCGGCGGGCCGTGCCGTCGTGCGCGCCAATCAAAAAAGGGGAACCAAGATGGTGTTCAACAGACGTGAATTTCTGAAAACCGCAGCCACCGCTTCTGCCGCGCTCGCCCTGCCGGCTCTGGGCAGCCGCGCCTTCGCAGCCGATCCTATCAAAGTCGGTGCGCTCTATTCGCAAACGGGCGGGCTTTCGGTTGCAGAAAAGCTTCTGGCAAACGGCGTCATGATGGCCGTTGCCGAAATCAACGCGGCCGGCGGTGTTCTCGGCCGTCCGGTCGAGGTGGTCGTCGAAGATGGGGCATCCGATCCGAAGACCTTCAGCGAGAAAGCTTCGAAGCTGATCCTCAAGGACAAGATCTCCACCGTGTTCGGCTGCCATACCTCGGCCAGCCGCAAGGCCGTGCTGCCGATCTTCGAGCGACGGGGCGCGATGCTGTTCTACCAGACACATTACGAAGGCTTCGAGTGCTCGCGCAACGTCGTCTATTCCGGTGCCGTACCGAACCAACAGCTCTCCAACTACATCCCCTGGATCGTCGAAAAACTGGGCAAGAAGAAATTCTTCATCGTCGGCTCGAACTATGTCTATCCGCGCGAAATGGCCAAGGTTTCCAAGAAGCTGATCGAGGCAGCCCGCGCCGAATGGGTGGCGGACGAATATCTGGAGCTTGGCCATTCGGAATGGGCCGTCATGGTCAGCAAGATCAAGGAGTCCGGCGCCGACGTGGTCCTGTCCAACGTGGTCGGCGACTCCATCATCGCCTTCTATCGCGAGTTCAAGAACCAGGGGCTCTCGCAGGAGGTTCTGCCGATCTGCGCGACGGTCACCTCCGAAATCGAAATCGCGGCGATGGGCGCCGAATATGCGGCAGGAAGCTATACCTCCTTCCCCTATTTCATGTCGATCGACACACCGGCAAACAAGAGCTTCATCGACCGCTTCAGGACGTTCGTCAACGATCCCAAAGCCGTTACTTACCATTCACTCGAAGCCGCCTATTTCCAGGTCTTCCTGTGGAAGCAGGCCGTCGAGAAATCCGGCGATCTTTCGGCGGAGGCGATCAGGGCCGGCATTCGCGGCCAAACCTACGAAGCACCCGGCGGCAAGGTGACCACCGATCCCGACAACCTGCATTGCTGGCTGACGCCGCGCATCGGGCAATGGCAGGCGGATGGCCAGAGCAAGGTGGTGAACGCCTACCCGGCGCCGATCAAGCCCCTGCCCTATTCGGCCTATGGCGAGACGGAGAGCAATCTATTCTGCACCAGCAACGGGCTCGACGCCGCAAAGCTCAAGGGCTGACCCCTTCCCCGCGACGTCCCGCCATCCATGGATGGCGGGATCATCTCTCGGTAAGGCCGGCCTCCCCTCTTCTTCCGCAAGCTGCCATCAGGATGGGCAAGGCGCAGGAGAGTTCGGCCCGCCCTTCTCACGAACGGTGGCGTTATGCTCGACATTCTCTTTATCGGCCTCAGTCTCGCCTCGATCCTTCTTTTGGTCGCGCTTGGCCTTGCCATCACCTACGGCGCCATGGGCGTCATCAACATGGCCCATGGCGAAATGGTCATGATCGGCGCCTATGTCGCCGTCCTCTCCGGCATCTGGCTAAAAGCAAGCCTTCTCTTCGCGATCCCTCTGGCCTTCGTCGTGACGGCGCTGCTCGGCCTGCTGATCGAGCGGGTGGTCGTCCGGCGACTCTACGGCCGTCTGCTGGACACGCTTCTCGCCACCTGGGGAATAGCCATCCTTTTGCAGCAGGCCGTGCGGCTCGAGTTTGGCCTGTCTTTTTTCGGCATTCACGTCGAAGGCCTGGGCGCCGGCCTGCAGAACGTCGCCGTGCCTATCTACCTGCAGGGCACGTTCAGGCTCGCCGGCGCTGATATCAACGCCTACCGCGCCTTCATCATCGCCGTTGCCGCCGCGCTGACACTGGCGACATGGTTCATTCTCTACCGGACGGCGGCCGGCATGCAGGTCCGCGCCATCATCCGGAACCCGAAAATGGCCGCTGCCTGCGGCATCGACGTGAAACGCGTCAACGCCATGACCTTCGCGTTCGGGTCGGGCCTTGCCGGCGTCGCCGGCGTCATGATGTCCGGCTTCAAGACCGTCTTTCCCGACATGGGCACGACGATGGTCGTCGACGGCTTCATGGTCGTGGTGACCGGCGGGGTCGGCAGCCTTTTCGGCACCATCCTCTCCTCAGGCCTGCTCGGCGAGATCAATGCCCTGGTGGCAATCGGTACGAACGACATCCTGGCGCGTGCCGTCGTGTTCGGCGTCGTCATCCTCGTCATTCTCGTCAAGCCCAGCGGGCTGTTCTCGTTCAAGGGACGCTGACATGAGCATTGAACGGAAATTCCAGATCGCGGCTTATGTGCTTTTCATCGCGGTGATCTTCACAGCCCCCGTTTTCGGCGACGAATTCTGGCTGAATCGCATTTCGAAATACCTGGTCTACGGAATGCTGGGCGTCGCCATCGCGCTCACATGGGGATATGCCGGTATTCTCAATCTCGGCCAGGGACTGTTTTTCGGCCTGGGCGCCTACATGCTGGCCATGTCGTTGAAGCTGTCGAGCCTGACCAGTCTCCAACAGGGTTCCGACAAGCCGGTTCCGGATTTCATGCTCTGGAATGCCGAGCCCGGCGCGCCCACGGAACTTTGCTGCATCAACAAGGGCTCGTTCCTCTGGCTTCCCTTTCAAAGCCAGTCGGTGGGTCTTGTGCTCGGCATCGTGCTTCCGGTGGTGATTGCCGGCGCACTCGGCATGCTGGTTTTCCGCAAGCGCATTTCCGGCGTCTTCGTCTCGATCATCACGCTGGCGCTCGTTCTGCTCGTCCGCCTCGTCATGGTCGATGCGCAACCGGTGACGAACGGCTTCAACGGCCTGACCGATCTCGGCTGGCTCACGATCGGCGGCGTCGAATTCGATCCCTACAGCCGGGCGACCTATTACCTGTGCGCCGTATGCCTGTCGCTGACACTCATCGGTGCGCGTCTTATCGTGGAAACCCGAGCGGGCATGATCCTGCAGGCGATCCGCGATGACCAGGTGCGCGCCCGGTATCTTGGCTTCGACGTCTCGCTCTACCAGGTGTTCTTCTTTGTCATTTCGGCAGGGATCGCCGGCGTTGCCGGTATGCTCTACGTCGTCGTCGCGGAGTTCGCCTCTCCGACCTTCATGGATCTGTCCTTCTCCGTGACGATGGTCGTCTGGGCTGCCGTCGGCGGCCGCTCGTCCCTGCTTGGCGCCTGCATCGGTGCAATTCTGATCAACATGATCGAAGCGGAGGTCAGCGAGACCGAGGCGCTGGTCGAGGCGTGGAAAGCGATCATCGGTCTGATCTTCGTGCTGGTCGTTCTGTTCATGCCGCGCGGCCTTGGCGGCGTCGCGCATGACGTGCTGCGGTGGTTCGTCCGCCGGCGCAAACCAGCTGAGGCCCTTCCGGCATTGCCGCGGCAAAGCGAGGCATTGTGATATGAGCGCCATTGCATTGACCATCGACGGTCTCGGCGTCGATTTCGGCGGTTTCCGCGCCGTCAACAATGTCAGCATCACCGTCTTCGACGGTGAGCTGCGTGTGCTGCTTGGCGCAAACGGTGCCGGTAAGACGACCTTGATGGATCTGGTGAGCGGCAAGACGCGCAGCACCCAGGGCAGGGTCTTCGTCTACGACACCGACATCACCAACTGGCCCGAACACCGCATCGCACGCGCCGGCATAGGCCGGAAATTCCAGATTCCCAGCGTCTTTCGGGACCTTACCGTGCGGCAGAATCTGGAGGTCGCCAATTGCCGCAATCCTTCGGTGCTCGCCAATCTTCGGTTCGGCTTTTCGCGTGCAGAGGCGAACCGCGTCGACGACGTCATTGCCCTCATCGGCCTCGATGCCGAACACGATGTGATGGCCGCCTATCTCAGCCATGGCCAGACGCAGTGGCTGGAGCTCGGCATGCTCATCGTCCAGGATCCCAAGGTGGTTCTGCTTGACGAGCCGACAGCCGGGATGACCCAGGCCGAAACCCGCAAGACCGCCGAGATCATCAACAATCTCAAAGGTCGCCATACGATCCTCGTCGTCGAACACGACATGGGGTTTGTCCGCGAGATCGCCGAACGCATCACCGTTCTCCATCTCGGAGAGGTTCTGGCGGAGGGAAGCGTCGAAGATATCGAACGCAATCCGAAAGTCCGTGAAGCCTATCTCGGTTCGAAAGGAATATCCTGATGCTGTCGTTGAAAGACGTGCACAGCTATTACGGCCGCAGCCATATCCTGCACGGCGTCACCCTCGATATCCCGGCCGGCAAGGTGACGAGCATCCTCGGCCGCAACGGCACCGGCAAGACGACGCTGTTGAAAACGCTGATGGCATTGACCGACCGCATGACGGGCGAGATGCGTCTGCAGGGAAAGGACATGGCTGCATCCCCAACGCATGAAAGGGCAAGGGCCGGCATCGCCTACGTCCCCCAGGGCAGGGAGATCATTCCCGATTTTACCATCCGCGAAAACATCCTGATGGGCGCCTTTGCCCGCACCGATGGCAAACGCGAGATTCCAGCGCTGGTGCCAGAGCTTTTTCCATACCTGATGGCCAATCTCGATAGACCGGGCGGCCTGCTTTCGGGCGGCCAGCAGCAGCAGCTCGCCATCGCTCGCGCGTTGGCCGCAGATCCGAAAGTGCTGCTTCTCGATGAACCTAATGAAGGCATCCAGCCCTCCATCGTCGAGGAGATTGAAAAGATCATCGTCCGGCTCAATCGCGAAATCGGCATGACGATCATCCTCGTCGAGCAAAACGTCGCATTTGCTCGGCACGCGTCTCACCGGTTCGCGATGCTTGAGAAGGGGCGTGTGGTCGCCGCCGGCGCCATCGATGCACTCTCCGACGCGCTTGTTCATCGGCATATGGCTGTCTGAAACAGCCGGCTATCCACCATAAAGACAATGGGAAAGACAATGACATCCACACAAAACTACACCGCCGCTACCATCCAGTTCGAACCCACCATGTTCGAGAAGGCGCGCAATATCAGCCGGCTGGCAGCCCTTTGCGAGGAGGCAGCGGAGGCAGGCGCGCGCCTGATCGTCACCCCCGAAATGGGCACGACCGGCTATTGCTGGTTCGACAGAGCCGAAGTGAAACCTTTCGTCGAAACTATCCCCGGACCGACCACGGATGTTTTCCAGGCCATTGCCAGCAAACACCGCTGCCATATCGTCGTCGGCATGCCGGAAGTCGACCCGGCGAGCGAACTCTACTACAATACCGCCGTGCTGATCGGCCCTGAGGGCGTCGTTGGCCGGCATCGCAAATCACATCCCTATATCGCGGAGCCGAAATGGGCTGCCAACGGTGACATCGTCCACGAGGTATTCGAAACGGAGATCGGCCGGATCTCGATGCTGGTCTGCATGGATCTGCACTTCTTCGAGACGGCGCGTCTGGAGGCCCTCGCGGGTGCCGACATCATCTGCCATATCTCCAACTGGCTGCAGGAGCGCACGCCGGCACCCTACTGGATCAATCGCGCCTTCGAAAACGCCTGCTATGTCATCGAGAGCAACCGTTGGGGACTAGAGAGAACCGTGCAGTTTTCCGGCGGAAGCTGCGTGATCGATCCCGACGGCACGGTCGCCGCATCCATCGATACGGGCGACGGGATCGCCTATGGCACTATCGATCTCGCTCTTGCCCGCCGCCGCGAGGTCCTGTGCGAACCGGTGTTTGAGTCCCGCCGGCCCGAACTCTACATGAACATGATGACCAACAGCTTCACCTGGAACCCGGGCGACTACTTCCGTCTCTATGGCTACCAGCCGATCCCGCGCGGACGCGCATCGCGTGCCGCAGTCGCCCAGTTCGCCCCCTCCTCCGTCGTCGCAGACAATCTCGCCCGCATCGCCCATCTGGCAGCCGAGGCGAAGGCAACAACAGCGCCGGACATTCTGGTTTTCCCGGAACTGTCGCTGACCGGACTGGAGGCGCCGCAAAGCCGGGCGGAGCTGCTCTCGGGCCCGACGGTATCGGCCTTCGTTCGTCTGGCGATGAAGCTCGGTTTCTATCTTGTCGCCGGATTTGCCGAGGCGGATGGGGACAAGGTTTATAACAGTGCGGTTCTCGCTGGCCCCGAGGGGCTTGTGGGAAGCTACCGCAAGACGCATCTCGGCATTTCCGACAGCTGGGCGACGGCCGGCGACGAATGGAAAGTCTACGATCTGGCGATCGGCCGCGTCGGTCTGGCGATCGGCCACGACGCGCTCTATCCGGAAGCCATCCGTTCGCTCGCGCTGTTGGGATGCGATGTGGTCGCTTGCCCATCAGCCATAGCTGGCACTTTCACCGGCAGCCACAACGGCACGAAAATTCCGCATAACTATCCGATCCCCAAGGGCGCCGATCCCTACCACTGGCATGCGTTGCGCGTGCGCGGCGGCGAGAACAACGTCTATTTCGCCTTCGCCAATGTCCTGGATGCGGCGCGGGGATACCTGGGCAAGAGTGCGGTGTTCGGGCCGGATTCCTTTGCCTTTCCGCGCCAGGAATCGGCAATCCTGGACGAGGACGGGATTGCGTCAGCAACCGTCGACACCACCAATCTCGAAACGCCGTATCCGACGAACATCGTCCGGCGAAAGGATCTTGTCGTCATGCGCCAGCCGCATCACTATCAGCCGCTCGTCAAATGGCATCAGTGAGAGACCGGCAAGATGTCCACATTCACATTCGCGACCGTCCCGCAGATCATCGCGGGACCGGGTTGCATCACGAGGCTTTCGGAGCTGACGAAAACCCGGCTTGGACCGCGCGTCATGGTGATTTCGGACGATGGGGTCGTCAAAGCGGGGCTCGTTCAGCCGGCCCTGGCAAGCCTTGCGGACGGCGGCGCTGAAATATCGATCTTCACCGGTGTTGTCGCCGACCCGCCGGACGCCATCATTCATGCGGCTGTGGCGCAGGCGATCGGTTTCGGCGCCACGGGTGTACTTGGCATCGGAGGCGGCTCGTCGCTTGATGTCGCAAAACTTGTGGCTCTGCTCTGCAAAAGCGACGAAGCGCTCGATGATATCTATGGAGTGGGCAAAGTCAGCGGGCAGCGCTTGCCGCTGGTGCTTGTGCCCACAACGGCGGGCACCGGCTCCGAAGTCACACCGATTTCCATCGTCACCACGGGCGTATACGAGAAAAAAGGCGTCGTATCGCCAGTCCTACTGCCGGATGCGGCGCTTCTCGACGCGGAGTTGACCCTCGGCCTGCCTCCAGCCGTGACGGCTGCAACGGGGATTGACGCCATGGTGCACGCCATCGAGGCTTTCACCTCCGCGAGTGCAAACAACAATCCGGTTTCCCGTGCCCTTGCCAAGGAGGCTCTTCGGCTTCTCGGGGCGAATTTAGAGGTCGCAGTGATGAAAGGAACCGATCTGGTCGCCCGGCAGGCGATGCTGCTCGGCGCAATGCTGGCCGGTCAGGCCTTTGCCAATTCGCCTGTCGCTGCCGTCCATGCTCTCGCCTACCCGATCGGTGGCCGCTATCACGTTGCGCACGGCCTTTCCAACAGCCTGGTTCTGCCGCACGTGCTGCGCTTCAACGCGACGGTGTGTGGTGATGCCTATGCTGAACTGGCGCCGTGCCTCTTTCCTCATCTCGAGCCTGCCGGTCAGGCCGAGCGGCTTTCCGGTTTTATCGAAGGACTGGCATTGCTGCCTGTACGCCTGAACCTGCCCGTACGCCTGCGCGATGTCGGAATTCCCAGGGACGGACTGCCTCTGCTAGCTGAAAGTGCGATGGAACAGACCCGGTTGCTGGTCAACAATCCGCGAACGGTGTCGCAGTGGGACGCCACTCAGATCTATGAGGCGGCTTGGTAAGAAGATGCCTGCTGTCAGGATCGCGCCATAGTTGAGGATACGGATCGGACGAAAAGATGTGGAGGCAAATTTCCTATTGTCAGAAAAGCGCGGCTACGAAAAGCCGCCGGCCCACAATGTTTCACCAAAGGGAAGCAGCGTTGCCCACTGCCGGTATCGGCTCGAAAGCCGATCGACATGACCCGGACGTGCGGATACCGGGTCCCTAACGCACTCATGTCAGAGGCATTGCCACGGGCCGCATCGGTGCGCCGGTTGCGCCGCGCAGCTTGATGCAGGCCCCGAAAAAGGCGAATTCGTAGAGTCTTTCGGCGGCCAGCTCCTCAAGAAAAGCCATCTCAAGGATTGGCACGCCTGCTTCCGCCAACAGGTAGGTATGGACGGGGAAGAAATTGAGCTCGTGTGCCGATGGCGTCTGCTCCAGCGTCAGATTGTCGGCGCCGATCATGAGCGCGCCGTGCTTGGCGATATACTCCGCACCCTCGCGGTTGAGGCCGGGCGTGTTTCGGGTGAAGGCCATATCCGGCCACAGGAGCATCTGGCCGGTGCGCAGCAGCACCACGTCGCCGGGCAGGATCTTCAATCCCTGCTTCTTCAGGCATCCGGCGATGTCGGCCTTGCCGATCGCATGGCTCGGCGGCAACGTGTCGACGCCATGCATGGCCGCGATATCGAGGAGAATGCCGCGCGCGAAAATCGGCGGATATTTTTCCGGGCCGCAAATATCCCAGGCGCGGCTGCCGAGGTGATCACGCGCCGTGAAGCCATTGAATATCTCGCCGTTATAGCCGAAGTGGTTGAACGTATCGATATGCGTGCCACAATGGGTGTACATCGAAATACTGTCGCCGGAATAGCCGACGAGTTCGTTCTGTTGGCGCGTCACGCCCATGGTGTTTGCGACGATCTCGCCCTGCGGCGTGTGGGTCATCCAGATCTGATAGGGCTGGTCACCGGCGCCGAACCAGCCGGGCATGCCGACGAAATGGTCGACCGAAAGGTCGAAGACTTTCGACGCATCGGTGCGGCCGATGATTGCGGAACGCGACTTGGCGTCGATCAGGTTCAGCATGCCGATCTCGTCGTCGCTGCCATAGGGGCTCTTCGTCACCTTATGGAATTCGGCATTGTAGGCGATGATCTTGCTCTTGGTCGCTTCGTCGACATAACACGCCATGCACATTGCAAGTCTCCTTGTTGACCGTCGCAGCCGCCGCAGCCGCCACCTTCAGATCGTTTCGCCGCGAATGACCGGTTCGGCGACGAGCGCCATCGACAATAGCCGCTCGTCGCGGCGTGCCAGCCCCGATAGCAGGAAGCCAACCGGCATGCCGGCTTCACCCGTGCCGCAGGGGATCGACACCCCGCACCAGTCGAGAAAATTGCCGAGCAGCGTGTTGCGCAGTGTCTTGCCGTTGGTGGCGATGAAGAGCTGGTCGTCGGTCTTCAACGGCTCGAGCAGCGGTGCCACATGCGCGACAGTCGGGAAGGCAATCAGCCGGTCGCCGACCAGCCGGTCCACCGCCTCGATCAGCCGCGTGCGGGCAGAGAGAATGTCGAGGTAGTGCGAAAGGGTGATCTTTTCACCGAAGCTGGTGCGCGAGACCACACGCGGGTCGATCAGTCCGGCATCCGGCCCGGTGATCCGCGCCCGGTGCAGCCAGTAGGCCTCCGCCGTTACCAGGGCTCCATGGCTTGCCATCAGCTGCAGAATTTCCGCAAAGGCCGGGATTTCCAGTGGCGTGCAGATGACGCCGGCGGCGGACAAACGCGCGACGGCCGCCTCAAAGGCCGCAACAACACCCGGCTCGGCCTCGTCGAAGACGACGTTGGTGGGAATGACGAGTTCGAGCCCGGCAAGCGGACGGTGGCTGGCCGTCGGGGCTGTCAACCCACGCATCGCCGCATCGACCCAGACGGCATCCTGTACCGAGCGGCAGAGCGGCCCGAGCGAATCCAGGCTGCCGGCAAGCGGAAAGACGCCCGTCATCGGATAACGCCCGCGCGTCGCCTTGTAGCCGACGATACCGTTCAGCGCCGCTGGAATACGCACCGAGCCGCCCGTGTCGGAGCCGATCGAGACCGGCACGAGACCGGCTGCCACCGCAACACCCGAACCGGAGGACGAGCCGCCGGGAATGCGGGCGACATCAGTACCGCGGGGGTTTTTCGGCGTGCCGAAATGCGGATTGATGCCGAGGCCGGAGAAGGCGAACTCGCTCATGTTGACCCGGCCGGCTGCGACCATGCCGGCGCCAGCCAGCGCGGAGACGACGGCAGCGTCAACCGCAGCCGGTGCCTGATCACGAAGAAGCAGCCTCGACCCCGCCGCCGTGACACTGCCGGCAACATCGAAGAGATCCTTCCAGGCGACCGGAATGCCCTCGAGCAAGCCGCGCGAACGACCATCTTTCAGCCGCTTCGATGAAGCTTCGGCCTCCGCCATTGCCCGCTCACGCGTCAGCGAAATGAAGATCGCCTTGTCGTCATGGCTTTCTATCGCGGCAAAGACCTGTTCGGCCACAGCGACCGGATCGGCGCTGCCAGCCTGGATGAGGGCGGAGAGCTGGGCGATCGAGAGAGAGCCGTAAGGGTGTGCCATTCTGTCTTTCCCGCTTTGCTCACGCCGCCACGAACTGCATCCAGCGGCGCACCAGATAATTGTGTTCATCCATGGTCGTGTTCCACACGGCGATCGAATTGGCGCGCTGCCAATAGGAGCCGCCGCTGCGCACCGCACCGGCCTTGATGCGGAGGAGCCCGTCGGGCCCCGGCAGGTCCGTCGCAGCCGGCAGGCCCTCGTACCAATAGTCCCACTCGGCCGGTGTCATGTGCGGGCGCGAGCGTCCCGGCGTCGACATGTAATAGCCCTGCCGGGCCACCACCGCGCCGGGCCAGCCCGAAATCCACCAGTTGAGATAGTCGTAGGCCGCGTCGAGCATCCGGCCGGAGAGCCGTTTCGAAAGGCAGAGCCCGCCATGCCAGGCGCGATAACCCTCGGCGGGATTGGCGAGTTCGACTGGGAAGCCGCGCAGGTTCAGCTTGCTGATGCCAAGCGACCACATCGACTGGATCTGCGTGTCGCTCTTCGTCATCAGGTTCGCCGCGTCCTCGGCCGAACGCCAGAAGCCGCGGAAGAAGCCGGCCTTCTTGCGCTCTTCCAGAATATCCAGCAGCCGGTCGATCTCCTCGATGCTCATGTTGCCGAGATTGTCGAAGGTCATCAGCCCGGCCGACTGCGCCGCAAGTGCTGCGTCGAAGATGCCGATCGCCGGCTCGTTGACGAGTGCAGCGCGCCCGTGCCAGCGCGGATCGAGCAGTGCTGCCCAGGAGCTCATCTGGTTGGAATTTGCCGCATCCGTCCGGTAGGCGAAGCTGTCGAAATTATGGGTCGTCGGCAGCATCGAAATGCGCTGCGAGGGCGTTTCGGCAAGCGCCAGGTTCGGCTGCACGAAAAGCTTGGTCACCGGCGCATCGCCCTGCCCGATCCGCGCATTCGGCCCGATGCGGCCCGTTTTCGTCAGATCGGTGATCTCGTCCCAAAGCGTGATCCGCTCGATCTCGATCGGCTGCACGGCGCGCCAGTACCAGACGATGTCGAGGTTGTGGAAGCACTGGTCGTAGATGTCGTAGGTCATCGGCTCCAGCGCCGCCTTGTGCTGGGCGGTCATGAAGTCCTGATTGTCGAATTCGATATCCATGCCCAGATCGCGCTCGGCACCGAGCCGGAGTTCTTCCAGCAGCGAAATCGCCGTGCCGAGGATGCGCAGCTTGATCCGGCCCTCTGTATGGAGGGCGGGTGTCGGAAAGCTCTTCTGCGTCGGCATTTTTCTCATGGCTGCATTTCCTCGATCCGCCGCGGTGCGACTTGTGTCACGCCGAGCCTGTTGAAGGCGTCAAACGATCGCTCGATTGCCGCGGGCTCGATGCCGTCGACGATGAAGACGATGCGGGACCGCCGGTCCCCGCCGGGCCAGGATTGCATATGAACGGGCGTGTGGACCAGATGCTGCACCCCGTGGATCGCCACGGGAAAGTCCTCGCCCTCGATGTTGAGAATCCCCTTGACCCGAAGGATACGGTCGCCGTGCCGGTTGAGCAGCATGGTCAGCCAGATGCCGAAGGCTGTCCAGTCGATCGTGCCTTCGCTCACCAGCACGAAGGACCGGATGCGGCCGGAATGTTCGCCTGCAAGAACAGGCCCGGGATCGTCGCAATAGAAGCCGCCTGGCGATTGCATCGCCTCGGCGCGGCAGGTTGTGGTATCTTCCAGCAGACTGATGACATCATCCGACGCCAGGACGATCGGCGCATCAGGATTGATCTGCCGGATCATCGCTGTGATCCGCGCGACCTGGCCGGCTTCGGCGATATCGGCCTTGGTCAGCACCAGAAGGTCGGCCACCGCCACCTGCCGCATCGGCTCGCGGTAGGCGGCAAGCTGCGTCCCGGCATTGACGGTATCGACGGTGGCAATCACGCCCGAGGATCGGAAATGATGCCGCAGAACCGGATCAGCCTTCAACGTCGAAAGAACGGGGAAAGGATCGGCAAGCCCGGTGCTCTCGATGATGATCCGGTCGAAGGGCGGGACGATGCCGCGCTCGCGCTTCGAATGCAGGTCGCGGATCGCATCGACCAGCTCGCCCCGCACCGTGCAGCAAAGGCAACCGGATTGCAGCAACACCATGTCCTCGTCGATGCGCTCGAGCAGGTGATGGTCGAGGCCGACCTCGCCGAATTCGTTGATCAGCACCGCGGCGTTGCAGAGCGCCGGGTCGGCCAGTAACCGGCGTAGCAGCGTCGTCTTGCCGGATCCGAGAAAACCGGTCAGCAACGTGACGGGCGTGAAGGCCGGAAACGCATCAGCCATGGCGGTTCGCCTCCAGCCGGTCGAGAAGCGTCTCGGCCAGCGGATCGAGCGGCCGGCCCGCAAGCCGCTCGGCCGCCGGCCACAGGTGTCCGAGATCTTCGATGATCTCGGTCTTTCCGGTGCGGGTCGACAGCAGGAAGGAGGATCCCTGCCAGTCGGAGATGGAGAGACCGAAGGCGTCGAGGACGCGGTTGGCAATCGCAACACGGCGGGCGCGCTCGCGCCGGCGGTCGATCCGCTCGGCGGTGCGGGTATAGACCCCGGGTCGCGCGACCGCGTCGGCCCAGTGCTCGTTACCACCCAGAATACCGCAGAGCGAACACATCGCCTTTACCTCTTACTTCTTGCGGGGGAACCGTTTGGCGAAGTCGTCGGCGATCTCGTTCATCGTCACGAACTTGACGCCGGGATGCTTGATCATGTGGGCGTAGAGACGCTCCAGCATCATCAGAACCTGCGGCCGGCCGGCGACATCAGGGTGAATCGTGATCGGGAAGACGGCGTAGTCCATTTCGCGATAGACCCAGTCGAACTGGTCGCGCCACATCTGCTCTATGTCGTGCGGGTTGACGAAGCCGTGGCTGTTTGGCGCCTTCTTGATAAACATCATCGGCGGCAGGTCGTCGAGATACCAAGACGCCGGGATCTCGATGAGATCGGTCTCGTGACCACGCTTCAGCGGCACCATCCACTCCGACGGCTTCTTCGAATAGTCGATCTTGGTCCAGCTGTCGCCCACGCGGACATAGTAAGGCGTGAAGTCGTTGTGCATGAGCGAATGGTCGTATTTGATGCCACGCTCGAGCAGGAGTTCGTTGGTGACGTTGGAGAATTCCCACCAGGGCGCCACATAGCCGGTCGGCCGCTTGCCGGAAAGCTTGGCGACGAGCTCGATGCACTTGTCGAGCACCTCCGTCTCCTGCTCGCGCGTCATGGCGATCGGGTTTTCATGGGTGTAGCCATGAATGCCGATCTCGTGACCGGCATCGGCGACGGCCTGCATCTGCTCCGGAAACGTCTCGATCGAGTGGCCGGGGATGAACCAGGTGGTCTTGATGCCGAAGCGCTCGAAAAGCTTCAACAGCCGTGGGCTGCCGACTTCGCCGGAAAACAGGCCCCGCGAGATATCGTCCGGGGAATCCTCGCCGCCATACGAGCCGAGCCAGCCGGCAACGGCGTCCACGTCGATGCCGAAACTGCAGAAGATTTCTTTTGCCATTGCGAGGTCTCCTTGTGATGTTCTCGTTGGTCCGGCTTTGATCGGCCGGCTTTTCAGTGGGCGGGAATGACGGTGGCGTTTTCCGGCTTGAAGGCGAGCGCAACCAGCGCATCGACGGCAAAAGCGCCGGGCGGATACTTGTCGACATGGGCTTCGAGCGCCAGCATGCGTCCGTCCGGCAGGGCGACCGAAAGATGCGAGATATGCCCGACGACGTCGAAGCGGCGGATCCTGGCGTCGATGACATTGCCGCTGCAGGCCTCAGCGATCGCGTCGCGGCCGCCCTTGTCGAGCGCATGCACCTCGACTGCCTCGGCAGGGATCACGACGCTCACCGCGTCTCCGTTCGCGACCGCGCCATTGGCATCGCCGGCGAGAAGGCCAAGCGGCGTGTCGACCACGACATGTCCCTTTTCGTGGCCCTTGACTGCACCCTTGAAGATCGTATTGCGGCCGATGAACTGCGCGACAAAAGGCGTGTTTGGCCGCGTATAAAGCTGATGCGGCGGGCTGATCTGTTCGATCCGGCCTTGGTTCATCACGACGATCCGGTCGGAAAGCGCCAGCGCCTCGGACTGGGCGTGCGTCACGAAAACGAACGTCACGCCAAGCTCGCGTTGCAACAGTTTCAATTCGCTCTGGATCGTCTTGCGCAGGTTGGCGTCCAAAGCGCCGAGCGGTTCGTCGAGCAGCAGAATATCAGGCTCGACCACGAGACCGCGCGCAAGCGCGATGCGCTGTCGCTGGCCTCCGGAAAGCTTGTCGCAGCGCTTGTCGGCGACGTCCTCGAGACCCAGCTTTTCGAGAATGCGATCGACCTTTGCATTGCGCTGGACCTTCTCCATGCGCTTCACGTCGAGGCCGTAGCCGATATTGTTGCGCACAGTCATGTGCGGGAAGAGCGCATAATTCTGGAAGATCATCGAGGTCGGCCGCTGCGCCGGGCCGATATCGTTGATCCGCTCGCCCCTGACCATCAGATTGCCGGACGAGATACTTTCGAATCCGGCGATCATCCGCAGCGTCGTCGTTTTGCCGCAGCCGGACGGGCCGAGGAACGCGATGAACTCGCCCTTGTCGACGGCAAGGTTGAAATCGATCACGGCCGGCGTTCCGTTGTCGTAGACCTTTCCGATCTGGTAGAGTTCGAGGTCATGTATCATGTCGGTCGTTCCGGTTGCGGGTTAAAGGACAGGCGACCGCAGCCGCCTGCCAGGTGGCCCCATTCTCCGCATCGCAGATGGGATGGAGGGGCGCTGGGAGTAGCGCATCAGGCGTTGAGGAACTCGTCCCACTTCTGGATGAGGTGGTCGTATTCATCCGGCCACTGGTGCCAGTAGGCGACGTTTGCCGCGCGGGTCTCGAGCGAACCGCCGTCGCGAAGATCGCCCTCCTTGATGCCGCGCTCTGGCGCACCGACCCACGGCTTGCCTTCGTACCAGAAGGCATATTTCTCCGGCGCCATCTTTTCCTTGATGTTGGTGGTCGGCGAATAGTAACCCTGCTCGGAAACCGTGATGCCCGGTTCGCCCGACAGCCAATAGTCCGCATAGGCGACGACGGCTTCCTTGTTCGGCGTGCCCTTCAGCATGGTGTTGCCGATGGACCAGGCGCGATAGCCTTCCTTCGGGATGGCGTATTTGCAGGGCTTTCCCTGCGCTTTGACGGCCATAACCGCCGGCTGCCAGGCGTCGCAGACGACAATTTCGCCGGATGCCAGGAAGTTGACGAGTTCGCCGAAATCGCCCCAGAGAGCGCGGAACTGGCCTTCCTTCTTTTTCGAGATCAGGAACTTCGCGGCTTCGTCGATTTCCGCGGCGGTCGGATTGCCGGGGTTCTTGACATTGGAAAGGCCAAGCGTGTTCATCGCCATAACCGCCTGGCCGAAGGCCGTCAGCGGGTCGGTGTTGAGGCCGGACTTGCCCTTGTACTTGCTGTCGAAGATCGCCGTCCAGCTGTTGGCTTCCTCGTCGGAGAGCACGTCCGGATTATAACCGACGGAGTCGAAGTTGAAGACCGAAGGCACCATCCAGAGCGCTGTCTGCGTCTCGTCGGTCCAGATCTGACCGACGATCTGCGCCTTGGGGTCGAACTTCGGATCAGGCTTGGTGAAGATCTCGCGGATATTCGACCAGCTCTTCAGGCCCGCGGTCTCGATCGGGTCGGCATTATCGGTCATGACGACGGAGGGAAGGCGCTCGCCGATCGTTTCCCAGACGTCATAATCCTTCGAACCGGAGAGGATCCGGGTCTGCGCGTCCGGGAAGGTCGCCGCCGTGCCGGACGTCGTGCCGACGCCGCTTGCCGTCTTGAAGTCGGCCAGGATGCGTTCCTGTACGGTGACCGAAAGGCCGATCGTGCGCAGTTGCTCGCCGGCGAGGCTGGCGGCCTGCGCATAAGCTGCCCGCGAAGAGAGGAAGTGTGTGCCGCCGCCGATGGCAAGCGCCATCGCGCCTGCGGATCGCTTCAGCAGTGAACGTCGATTCATGTCCATCGAAATTGTCATTGTCGTTCTCCGGTTTTTTGTTCCCCGGGATGGCCTTCATGACCACCCATCGTTCTCGTCCGGCCTCGGCGTCAGGATGGGATCGGTCCCGACGCGCCAGCCGTCAGTATCGGCCCACGAGGAGCCCTCCATCCACGACTAGCGTCTGGCCGGTCATGTATCTTGCGCTGTTCGACGCCAGGAAGACGATCACGTCGGCGATGTCCTCCGGTTCGCCGAGCCGTCCCATCGGGATGAAGGCGCTTGCCGCTTCCGCTCCCTTCGGTCCGAGCGAGTTTTCTTCCGAAAGAAGCTGTGCGGTGCGGATGTAACCGGGCGCCATGCCGTTGACGCGGATGCCGTCGCGGGCCAGTTCGACCGCCAGCCCGCGCACGAGGCCGACGACACCGGCCTTGGCGGCGGAATAATGCACGTGCTCGTCCCAGCCGTAGGCGACTCCCATGATCGAGGAGAGCGCCACCACCGCGCCTGATTTGCGTGCCTTCATGCCGGGTGCGGCTGCACGGACCACGCGGAAGATGCCCTTGAGGTCGATGTCGAAGGTCAGCTCCCACCTGTCGTCATCGAGCACATCGAGGGGTGCCTTGTGGGCGATGCCGGCATTGGCGATGATCACGTCGAGGCGGCCGTGACGTTTCTCCACGTCGGCGACCAGGGCATCGACGGCGGATGTCGAGCGGACGTCAAGTGCGATGAATTCGGCCGAGCCGCCCCCATCCTCGATCTCCGCCACGGCTGCACGCCCCTCGACCTTGAGGACATCCGTGACGATCACATGGTCGCCGAGCGCGGCGAATGCCTTGGCGGTCGCCTTGCCGATGCCGATGCCGGCGCCGGTGATCAGCACGATGCGGGGTATCGAGGAGATCGTGGTCATTCTGTTTTCCTGACTAGAGCATGACGTCGCCGGAGTTCGGGCCAAGCGTTTGGCCGACGAACAGGCTGGCGGCGGGCGATGCGAGAAACGAAACGGTGGCGGCAACCTCTTCCGGCTCGCCGAAGCGACCGAGCGGCAGTTCGGCGGCCTTGCGAACGCGCCACTCCTGCGAGAGTTCGCGCACCAGCGGCGTGTTGATCGGCCCGGGAGCGACGGCATTGACACGCACGCCGCGATTCGAGACCTCGCGGGCGAGCGATTTCGTCATGCCGATGATCGCCGCCTTGGCTCCGGCATAATGGACGAGTTCGATGCCGCCGATCTGGCCGAGCTGAGAGGCGACGTTGACGATGACACCATGCCCGGCAGCAAGCATCGATGGCAGAGCGAGCTTGGTCATGAGAAAGGTACCGCGCACATGGATCGCGAACATCCGGTCGAAATCCGCAACCTCAAGGTTTTCAAACAGCGCCTGATGGACGATGCCGGCACAGTTGACGAGCAACTGCGGGTGACCGAAGGCCGAAACTGCGACCTCGTAGACCTTCGCCGTATCTGTCTCGGAAGAAACGTCCCCGGCAACCGCGACGGCCTTGCCGCCAGCCGCTGCGATCTCGTCGGCAACCGCCTGCGCCCGGTCGAGGTGGAGATCGTTGACGAGGATGGCATAGCCGTCCTGCGACAGCCGGATGGCGATGGCACGACCGATGCCGGAACCGGCGCCCGTGACGATGGCTGAAGGTATCTGCATCACGCCTCCTCCTGGATCGCGACGCGCTTGGCGCGCCTGATGGAAAGCATCATCAAGATGGCGTAGACGCCGAGCAGCGCGAAGGAGAAGATCGTCGTCAGCACCCCGAAAGCGAAGACGTTCGGATGCACCTCCACCGAGAAGGTCCCGTAGATGGCAAGCGGCAGCGTCAAGTCGCGGCCGGATGCAAACAGGGTGCGCGAGAATTCGTCATAAGACAGCGTGAAGGCAAAGAGCATGGCCGAGAGCACGCCCGGAAAGATCAGCGGGAACGTTACCTTGCGGAAGGTGCGCGCCGGCGACACGCCGAGCGACCACGACGCCTCCTCCACACTCTGGTCAAAGCGGTTGAGGATCGCCAGCATGACGAGAAAGGCGAAAGGATAGGTGTAGACAACGTGCAGCACGAAGGCCGTACTCCACCAATGCCGGTCGATGCCCAGCGCATTGGCGACGAGCGCCATGCCGAGGCCGACCAGAACGCCAGGAACCATCATGCCGAGAACGATCAGGTAGAAGACGACGCCCGAGCCAGGGAACCGGCGACGGAAGGCCTGCGCCGAGGTGACGCCGAGCACGGTGGAGACGATCATCGTCATTACCGAAAGCACCAGCGAGCGGACCAAGGCCTCGTTGATCGGCAGCGGCGCGATGCGCGATGGCGGCGTCAGGCCGAAGAGATGCTTGTACCAGTAGGTCGACCACTCGATGATCGGGAACTGCGGTCCGCCTTCCGGCCCTGTCTGGAAGGACAGAATGGCCAGCACCACCATTGGCGCGTAGAGGAAGATCAGGAAGACCGCCGTATAGATGCCGAGTGATAGCTTGATGCCGCCAGCCTGCATGTCAGAGCTCCTTCCTGAGGTCGACGACGCGCAAGAGTGCCGCGACGACGACGCCCATGAGCACGGTAAGCACGACGCCGACGACAGCGGCGAAGGCCCATTTCAGCGATCCGACCTGGGTGACGATGATATTGCCGAGAAGGTTCACCTTGCGGCCGGAGAGCGCGGCGGCAGTTGCGAATTCACCAAGCACCATGACGGAGACGAAAATCGCGCCGACCACCACGCCCGGCATGGTGAGCGGCAGGATGATGGTGCGGAAGATGCGCCAGAAGCCCGCGCCGAGATCCTGCGCTGCTTCGATGACGCTCTGGTCGATGCGGCCCATCATGAAGGCGATCGGCCCGACCATGAAGACGCAATAGATCTGCGTCATGCCGATGATAACCGAGAGTTCGGAGAAGAGCAGCACCTCGATCGGCTGGTTGATGATGCCGAGACCCTGCAGGATGAGATTGATCGCCCCCTCCTTGCCCAACATCGGTCGCCAGGCGAGCACGCGGATCAGGAAAGAGGTCCAGAAAGGGATGACGCAGAGGACGAGAAGCGCCGTCTGGATCGTCTTGTTCTTGACGAAGAGGCCGACATAGAGGGCCGCCGGATAGCCGACGACCAGCGTCGAGGCGAGCACGATCAACCAGATCCTGACCGTCGTCCAAAGAGCGCTGAGATAGGTGTCCGTGGTGAAGAAGGTCACCCAGCTCTTGATGGTGAGATCAGGCGTGATCTTGAAGGTCGTCTGCGTCCAGAAGGACACGTAGATCATCATCAGGATGGGTGTTACCAGAAAAAGCAACATCCAGATGACGCCCGGCGCCAACAGCCAGAGCCTCTTGCTGGATTCCTTCTTGACCGGTTCCACGGTGGTTTCGGTCTCGGCTGTTGTGGCACTTATCGACATCAATCAGTCTCCCGTCCCGCGCTACGCGGTAAGAGTATCAGGCGTAAACGAGGGCATCCCGGCGCTTCCAGACGAGCGTGTAGCGCGACTGCGGCGTACAGGCGGGCGGCATGCTCTGGCTCAGATGAGATTCCACTTCGAAGACGCGGCCGTCATCGAGCGAGAAAAAAGAGTTGATCGCGGCGCCCGAATATTCGTCGGCGACGAAGGTCGCCTCGAGCCTCACCTCGTCGTCGGCGGCGGGCACTTCGGCCGGGCGGATCGCAACACGGTCGTAGCGGATCGCGTAACCGGTGCGGTCGTCGCGGAACTGCATTTGGTCGCCGAGCGGGAAAGCACCATAGGGGCTGAGGAAGCTCTCCCCGGCGAGCCGGCCTTCGAAAAGATTGTAGCAGTTGAGGAAGCTCGCGACCGACAGCGATTTTGGCCGGTTATAGATCGTGTCGGCGTCTGCTGCCTGCGCGATCCGGCCGCTGTCGAGCACCAGCACCATGTCGCCCATGGCAAGCGCCTCGCTCTCGCTGCCGGTGACGTGCAGGAAGGTGACGCCGCAGCGCTCGCGGATCAACCTGAGCTCGCTGCGCACGCGGGCGCGAAGATTGGCGTCGAGCGCGCCAAGCGGCTCGTCGAGCAGCACCAGCGACGGCTCCGTCACCAGCGTGCGCGCCAACGCCACGCGCTGCCGCTGACCGCCGGAGATCTGCCCGACGCCGCGATCCTCCAGGCCCGAAAGGCCGACGAGCGCAATCATCTCCTTGACCCTGGCCTGCACGATATCAGGATCGGTCACGGAGTTCTCGGCACGGTTTTCCAGCCCGAAAGCGATGTTCCTGGAGACCGACAGATGCGGAAAAAGGGCAAAATTCTGGAAGACGAAACCGATGTCGCGCCGGTGCGGCGGTACCGTCTCGATACGCTGGCCCTTGAAGATCACCGTGCCGAGGTCCGGCTGCTCGAAACCGGCGATGACGCGCAGAAGCGTCGTCTTTCCAGATCCGCTCGGCCCCAGAAGCGAGACGTAGCTGTCGTTCGGCAGCGACAGGTCGATGCCGTCGAGCGCGTTCAGCGTACCATAAGCCTTGGTGACACCCGCGAGCTTGAGAACCGAAGACAAGAGCCTCTCCATTTTGCACCAGCACGGATCGCTCCTAGGCCGCCGCGCGCCTTGCGAAACGGCAGCCGAAACCGTTCGTGGGCGGCAAGGCACACGGCGGAAGATCGATCGGCAGTCTGACGTTTTTTGTCGTTCACCCTCGGAATGCTTCTAGCGGCATCCCCTGTACAGAATTGATGACATAAATGATTTTTGTATTCAATAGGCTTTTTCATGAAACGGTCGACATTTTGTGCAGAGCAACACAGAGTCACAAAACCGCGGTATGGAAGCAGGGATTCTGAAAAAACGAGATACGGGCATTCCGGACGATTATGCGCTGTTTTTCCGCAATACTTCGCCAGAAATCGCATATTTCTGCACCATTCGAGCTCTCGACGCGAGCGCTATCCGCCCGTCTGACCATCTGCGGGGCAAAATGGCCTAGACGACGATCAAACGCCGCCTCAAGCGACGCTCAGCGAAATAATGCAATTTTGGTATGCAAAAGACATTTATTTTGACATAGTCCGGAACGGCAAAATACACTAAAGAGAATTCCGACTTTGTTGCCATCCGCGATTGGATGGAGGATGCCCCGCCCGATGATACGCAATCTCCCAGCACAGACGGCCCAGCGTCGGTACGAGATTGCCGAGCACATCCTGCGCGACAATATCGTCGGCGGACAGCTGCCGGTGGGTCTGGTCCTGCTCGAGGGGCCGATCGCCGATATCCTCCAAACGTCGCGCGCGCCGGTGCAGCGCGCCCTGCTTCGCCTGGAGGCCGATGGCCTTGTCCACCGTTTCCAGGGACGTGGCTTCCTGGTCGGACCTCAGGATGCAGGGCTCACACCAAACCGCACGGACATCAAGTCCTTCGGGCTGGTCATAGCCCAGCATGCCGACGAGGCGCTGCAGAGCCGGTCGTCCTGGGCGCGCATCTACAACACGGTCGAGCGCGACGTGGCCGGCTGCGTTGTCTTCGGCCAGTACCGCATCATCGAGATCGAACTCGCCAATCATTTCAAGGTCAGCCGCACGGTGGTGCGCGACGTCCTCAGCCGGTTGCAGGAACGCGGCCTCGTCCGGAAGAACCAGAGTTCCCACTGGATCGCCGGCCCGTTGACGGCCCAGACGATCAAGGATCACTTCACGCTTCGACGCATGCTGGAGCCCGCCGCGCTCAGGGCCGGCGCTGCCGCAGTCGACCGCGAACGCCTGACCGAGCTCTTCACTCGCCTGGCCGGCCTCGAAGCTTCGCAACCGGTCGACCACCTCGAAAAACTCGAGGAACTTCAGGAGCAGATGATCGACATTTGTGTGCTGACGACGGCAAACGAGAAGACGCGAGAACTGATCCGCAACAACCTGTTGCCCGTCAACGCCGCCGAGCGGCTGCTGCGTCATCTCGGCCTGCCTGACGATCCGACCGCCATCACCGAGATGCGGCTGATCGTCGAGCTTTTGATGCGCGGCGCTGTCGATGCGGCCGCCGCGATGCTGGAGACCCATCTCGGCGCCTCGATGAAACGCATGATCGCCCAGATGAAGATCGTTGCCATCATCCCCGGCCCGAGCGTGACGGCCGATTACCTGACGCACGTCGAGTGAGCGGCCGGCCATCGGCGTCACCTCACGACAAGCTTTGGCGGAGGCGGTCGAGCAGTGCTGCCCGATCGGCCCTCGCCTTCAGCGCTTCGTCCATCGTCACCTCGACGAAGCGCGCCGGCGTATGCGGCTGCAACTGGCCGATGAGGTCCATGTCGGCCGAGATCACCGTGCCGACCATGAAATAGCCGCCGCCGGAGACCGCGTCGCGATGGAGGATGATCGGCTCCGTCCCGCCCGGTACCTGGATCGAGCCGTAGGGATAGCAGCTGTCGACGATGTTCGACGGATCCGAACCGGCGCCGAAGGGCTGCTTGCGGTCGATAAATTCGAGCCTGCGCCCGCCGCGGAAGCGGTAGCCCATGCGGTCGGCCTCAGGCGCCACCTTCCACTCGTCGGCGAAGAAGCTCGCCTTGGCGGCATCCGTCAGCCGGTCCCAGTAGAGCCCCGGCAGCACGCGCAGCGCTGCCGGCGTTCCGGGTTTGCGCCGCAGCTCTTCGGCGACGCTTTTTCCTTCCTCGGCAAGGTCGGCCTTTCCGACGGGCAGTTCGTCGCCGGCTGCCAGCGCCCGCCCTTTGTAGCCGCCGAGCGCGCCGATCGGATAGGTGGAGCGGCTGCCGAGCGCTTCCGGCACGTCGATGCCGCCCGCGACCGCGATCAGGATACGCGCGCCGGATTTCAGGAAGTCGAAGCTCAGCACCTGGCCGGCCTTGACCTTGAAAGCGGTCCAGCCAGGCTGCCCCACGCCGTCGACCTTGGCCGGCATGTCGGCACCTGTGACGGCCACGAGCCTGTCCTCGGCGAATTCGAGCTTCGGCCCCATGAAGACCGCCTCGAGACCCGCCGCCCCTTCGTCGTTACCGACGAGCAGATTGGCAGCACGCATGGCGTAGCGGTCCATGGCGCCGCCGATCGGGATGCCGAGGTGGAAATAGCCGGGACGGCCGAGATCCTGGACGCTCGTCGATAGTCCAGGGTGCAACACCTTAATGGCCATTGAGAATACCCTCCAGCGCGGCGTTGTAACCGTCAATGTCCTTGCTGAATTCGCGAAGATCGAAGCAGACCTGGCGGATCGGCGGGCTGAAGAGCCTCTTGTCGACCTCTTCGACCGCCGTGTCGTATCCGTCGCGATCGACCGGCTTGAACTTGACGATATCGCCAGGACGGAAGAACACCATGAAATCGCGCAGGTAACTCGTTTGCTGCGTCGGGTCAAAGATCGGCATCGGCGTGACGCCGAACATCTGGTAGCCGCCGGCGCCGCGCACCGAATAGATGCAGCCGAAGCAGCCGCCATGGCCGACCGTCAGTTTGGGCGTATCGGTGCGTGGTCTCAGATATTTCGGCACTTCGATCTGCCGCTGTCGATCGACCATCTGGTACATGAACGGAAGCCCGGCCACGAAACCGACCATCGACACGAACCAGGGCGAACCCGCATGCGCGGCGACGAAATCCTCGACACCGCCGTAGCCATTGATCCGCGCGGCATAGTCGAGGTCGGTTCCGCCAGGTTCCTGATGCCGCTCGCGAAAGCGCATCAGCGTCTCGTGCGTCCATGGATCATTGTAGAAGACCGGGATCTCGATGATGCGGGTCTTCAGGACCGGCTCGGATTTTTCCGCCAAGCCCTCGATTGCCTGCACCTCCCGCAGGATGTCGTCTGGCTTGATGAGATCGGGATTGAACTTCACCTGGAAGGAGGCGTTGGCCGGGCAGATCTCGGTGACGCCCCTGATCTGGCTTTCCCGAACCGCTGTCGCCATGGACAGGCTCTGGAAGAAGGCTTCCAGCGACATCTCGCTGCTGCATTCGACGAAGAGGTGTTCGTCACCTCCGAACGTATATCGCGCAGGCATCAGGCAACCTCCTGGGTCCGGCCGGCCAAAGCGGGAAAATCGTGCTCCAGCCATTGTTCGAGAAAGCGGGTATGGAAGGCGCCCGCGCCGACGCTTGCATCGCGGGCAAGCGCCAGATGCAGCGGCACCGTCGTCGGCACGCCTTCGATCGCGAGAGCCGTCAGCGCCGCGGCAAGCTTTTCGAGGCAGGCCTTGCGGGTTTCGGCGTGCACGATCAGCTTGCCGAGCAGGGAATCATAAAAGGGCGGGATCGTGTAGCCCTCGTAAAGCATCGTGTCGAACCGGATGCCCTCGTCTTCCGGAACAGACAGCGACGCGATCGTGCCTGGCGACGGCTGGAAGGCTTTGAACGGATCCTCGGCATTGATGCGGCACTCAATCGCATGGCCGCTGGCCACGATATCTCGCTGGGCGACCGAAAGGGATGCACCGCCCGCGACCTTGAACATCTCCTGCACCAGGTCGAACCCGGTAATCATCTCGGTAACGGGATGTTCGACCTGGATGCGGGTGTTGACTTCGATGAAGTAGACGTCGCCCGTATCGTCGTCGTAGAGATACTCGACCGTGCCGGCCCCGCGATAACCGACCTCGCGTGCAAGCGCCACGGCGCTCATGCAGAGTCGTTCGCGCACGGCGGCAGGCAGCAGGAAGGCGGGCGCCTCTTCCCAAACCTTCTGGCGCCGCCGCTGCAGCGAGCATTCGCGTTCGAAGAAATGCACGAAATTCCGCCCGTCGCCGAAAACCTGCACCTCGACGTGTCGGGCGCGGCCGATGACCTTTTCCATATAAAGCCCGCCGTCGCCGAAGGCGGCCAGCGCCTCGGCCGTGGCCAGCGGAAACTGCTGTTCCAGCTCAGCGATGCTATCGACAATGCGGATACCACGGCCGCCGCCACCGGCAGCCGCCTTGATCATCACAGGAAAACCGATCTCGATCGCGAGCAAGCGGGCGTCGTCGAGCCCTGTGACACGCCCTTCGCTGCCAGGCACCGTCGGCACGCCTGCGCGTTTTGCCACCTGCCGCGCCGCCACTTTGTCGCCGAGCGTGCGGATTGCATCGCCCGAGGGGCCGACAAAGATCATGCCGGCGTCACGAACCACATCGGCAAAATCGCCGTTTTCGGACAGAAAGCCGTAGCCCGGATGCACGGCATCGACACCGGCCTCCTTGGCGGCAGCGATCACTGCCGCAATGTCGAGATAGGATTTCTTCGCCGCCGGCGGGCCGATGTTCACCGCCTCGTCGGCAAGCCGCACCGCCAGCATATCTGCGTCTGCTGCGCTGTACACCTGCACGGTGCGGATGCCGAGCGCCTTCGCCGCCTTGATGACGCGAACGGCGATCTCCCCGCGATTGGCGACGAGCACCGAGCCGATCGTCATGCTTCGACCTCCGCAATGACCTGCCCGGCCATGACAGGCTCTTCATTGTCGACGAGGAAGGTGATCGCCTTGCCGGTAACGCCGGCCGTAACTTCCTGGAATGTCTTCATCACCTCGATCACGCCGATCGTCTCGGCCTCGGAGACGTCATCACCATCCGTCTTGAACGGCGGAGCATCGGGAGCCGAAGCCCGGTAGAAGGTGCCCGGCAGGGGCGAACGGATTTCAATCTTGCTCACTGGTCGATCTCCACAAATCTATTGGCCAAGGATCTGCGACACCGGCGCGATCCGAATTCCCGCACCGATCAGAAGCTCGCGCATGCTCAAAACGATATCGAGCGCGCCGAGCGTATCGGAATGAAAGCAGATGGATTCAAATTCGATGTCGATGTCGTTGCCTGAGACCGTGCGGACCTTGCCTTCCTGGCAGGCGCGCAGCACTTTCTGCGCCAGCACCATCGGGTCCGGGCGGCCGGCATCGCGGGTAAAGACGATCGAACCGCTGTCGTCGTAGTCGCGGTCTGCGTAGAACTCGCGCACGACAGGCTGTCCGGCATCAAGTGCTGCCCGGTGCGTCGCCGAGCCGCCCATGCAGAAGACAAAAGCGTTGGGCGAGACTGTGCGCAGATACTGGACGAAGATCTGGGCGAAATCCGAATTGACCGCCATCTCCATGTAAAGCGCGCCATGCGGCTTCACATGCTGCACCGGCACGCTGTGACGGCGAGCGAACTCGCGCAGCGCCCCCACTTGGTAGATGATGTCGTTGACCAGCTCTTTGCTGTTGCCGAGAATCTTGCGGCGGCCGAAGCCCTGAAGGTCATTATAGCCAGGATGCGCGCCGACCCCGACCCCGTGAGCCGCGGCAAGTGCCACGGTCTCGTCGATGAGGTTCGGGTCGCCGGCGTGAAAGCCTGTGGCGATATTGGCCGAGCTGATGTGGGAGATGAGCAAGGCATCCTGCGTGTCGCCGATCCGCCAGCGACCGAAGGCCTCTCCCATATCGCAGTTGATATCGACGATATTTTTCAAACTGTCTTTCCGCGGTTGTCATCTGGCGAAGACGCTACGTGACAAAACAGGATTTGAAAAATTCAATTTTTGCGCCATCATTATCGAGAAAAGAGATACCTACGCTCAAATCAAAGGCGAAAAATTTATGTTTATTTCCAATGATTTAATTCCATTCCACCACCAATTCACAACGCGCGCGCATAAATCATATGCAGCCAATCGAATTTATTGACGCTGAGTTCAGATAATTCGATGGGAAATACGGAACTATGAGCCTCAGTTTCCGACAACTCCGCTATTTCATCGCAACTGCCGAGCAGGGGCAGATTTCCTATGCGGCTGCACAACTCTCCATCTCGCAATCGGCAGTAACGACCGCAATCAAGGAGCTGGAAAAATCAATCGGGGTCGCACTGTTTACCCGCATGCCGCAGGGCATGGAACTGACCGCCGCCGGTCGGCAATTTCTTTCCTACGCCTACGAGATCCTCGCCAAGGTCGATGAGGCGACGCATCTGAACTATGTCAGCAGCGACATCGAGGGCGATCTGACTGTTGCGGCGACCTACACGGTCATCGGCTACTTTCTGCCGCTCCACATCGAGCGCATGCGGCGGCTTTATCCGAAGCTCCGCATCCAGCTTTACGAGGTGAACCGTGAGTCGATCGAGGAAGGCCTGCTGGTCAATCGCTACGATATTTCGGTGCTGCTGACTTCGAATATCCTGAATAACGCACTTACCACGGAGACGCTTTTGCGTTCCGTCCGCAGGCTCTGGGTGTCTGCGCAGCATCCGCTGCTGAAGCGTGCGGGCGTCGGCCTGCAGGATATCGCCGAGGAGCCCTACATCATGCTGACGGTGGACGAGGCGGCATATTCGTCATTGAAGTACTGGAGCACGACGCCTTACCAGCCACGGGTGATTCTGCGCACCTCGTCGATCGAGGCGGTACGTTCCATGGTCGCCAACAACCTCGGCGTCGCGATCCTCTCCGATATGGTGCACCGCCCCTGGTCGCTGGAAGGCCGTCGGATCGAGACGATCAACATCACGGATCCGGTGCCACCGATGGATGTCGGCCTCGCCTGGCGCGCCAAAACCGACTTCACCCCGGCCATGCACGCCTTTCGCCGATATTTTCAGCAGGCGTTCGGCCTGCCGGGCACCAATGCATGAATTCGTCTTCGAAACTCGGCGTGCCAGGAATGGCTGCCGGCGCGCCCAGTTGATGATACAACGCGCTCCCGCGGCTATTCGTCGGCGCCTGGCAAGGAGGACGCCGGGAGGATTTGCCGCCAACGTGAAATGGAATGATTTTCGCGCCAAGTCTTGTGGTGCCTACGCTGCTGCCGCAGGCAAAGCCAACCACCGCTATACAGCCATCGTCGCGCCCTTCGCGCGCCTCAGATCATTAAGATAGTCGATACCGAGCTCATCGATGATTATGTCGAGATTCTTCGCACGTCTGATGGTTCTCTCCGTCGCCCCTTTGTGGCCAGAGAGCGTCATCCCCTGACCAGGCGACATCGTGCGAGTCGGTCGGATCTTCCTTGTTCCAGGCAACGCCAGCCTGATTTCTTACGCCTGTTTCACAGGCTATAAGCTGATATTATCGATCATAAAATCAGATTACGGCATGAATTGTGCATATCGATAATCAGTCTGTATGCTGATAGAGATTGCATAGATCAGTCTGCAGCCTAAGGCATCGAAAAGGCGAACTCCAAGGCGTGGCGTCGGCTTGATTAGCTTTCCTCAAGTCCCGTGCATCTATCGTTCGCAGAGGCTTGGACGACTGACGGTAGCAATCCAAGTATACGTCACTTTGAGATGGTACAAAGACCGCTTAAGGCTCCAAGCTAACACTTTTACCGCATTTTACTTCAGGTCAAGGACTCGGTTAAGGCGCCGCCTGGATCGCCGCGATCACCAGGCTTATTGCCCGAAAAGCAATCGAGGCGCCGGCCGCAGAAACGTCTGACGACCATCCTTCCAGCCCGTCACCGCCGGTGAAAGCCTGGCTACGGCGTCAGCGCGGGATACCCCATCAAACAGAACGAGCGGGGCGGGACCGCCGACTTCAAGCGAGTATTGTTTCACGGCAAAGCGACCTTTCTACACGCTCAATCCGGGGCTGGGGCTGAGAGACGGTAAACCTGTCCTGATCTACGGAACGCAGGGGCCGACGGCCAGCCGCAGACCCTGTCGATGATTCTGACGCGCCTGATCGATTTCGGCGAGGATCCGGTCACCGCGCTCACGGGACCGCGCTTTCTGCTGGGCAAGACCTTCTCGGACAGCCACGACAGCCTGAAGCTGGAAATCGACGCAGGTGACGCCGTATTCGCTGCGCTCGCCGAACGCGGCCACATACTCTCGCCCATCGACCGGCAAAGCCCCCTTGCTGGACAGGCCGGCATCATTGCGCGGCAGACGGATGGTTCACTTGCGGGCGCCCATGACCCGCGTGGGGGACGGGGTCGCATTGCTCGTAGAATCGATGTGATGACTTCGTTCGGGTAGCGCGCGACACGGCAGGTCAGGGCCAATTCCTCGCGTCAGAATATATCCGCATCGAACGAACCCATGCCCCGACCACTTTCATTGTGAGCCCTATATCGCCACCCGCTCAAAACCCGCGCTTACCTTATCCAGACGACGACCGTCGTGATTGCAGGGTCATATTCGAATGTCTGGCGGCTGGCTTTCGACGCCCTTAACTGCAACGACTACACATAACGGCATGACCAGCGACCTCGTCGGTTGGCATGAAATATGCCTCTTTTCAAGCTTGTTGCACCGTTCGACAAGGGAAGGCTGATCATGATGCGACAGGCGAATGGGATGATGGATGTGCGTCTGATGCGCACGCTCCTGACCTTGCTGACGGAATGCAGCGTTTCGAAAACCGCCGACATTCTGGGGCAGGCCCAGCCAACGGTCAGCCTGACGCTGAAACGGCTGCGGGAAATGCTGGACGACCCGCTTCTGGTCAGGTCCGGAGGGGCGCTGGTACCAACGGAGCGAGGTCTCGCCCTGAAGGAGACGTTGCGCGATATTCTCGGCCAGATCGACGCGCATCTGTCGCCTCACGCCACCTTCGACCCGGACAATGCGACGCGAAACTTCCGCATCATCGCAGACAATTGCCTCGGAGCCGTGTTTCTGCCTCAGCTGGTCGGAAAAATTGCACAAAAGGCACCCAATGTCGGCGTCGATGCGTCCCACATGCCGAGCTATGATGATCTTATCAGCCAGCTTGCGGACGGGTCCATCGATGCGGTCATCGGCAATTGGCCGCATCCGCCGGAGTACCTGCGGATGTCTCCCCTGTTAACCACCGACATTGTCTGCGTCGTCCGCCCGAACCATAGACTGGCAAGGCAACGTAAACCGATCTCGATGGGCGAGTTCCTGAAGGAAAAGCATCTTTCTCCGACTTCCGACAAGCGGGCCCATCTCAGCCCGATCGACGGGCGGCTGATCGAACTCGGGCTCAAGCGCAACATCGCTGTATCCGTGCCAGAATATGCGATCACGCCCTACGTGCTGACACAATCGGACCTCGTGTTCACCACCGGGCGGATTTTTGCCGAGCAAATCGCTCAGGCCTTTCCACTCGTCGTTCTCGAGGCACCGCGCGAACTCGGACAGATGCAGTTCTACATGCTCTGGCATGAGTGCAAGCACCAGTCTCCCGATCACGTCTGGCTCCGGCAGATGATCAAGTCGGTTGCGGCCGGCGTCCGCGTCTGCGATCCGACGGAGTCGGTACCGATCACATTCCTGCGGTCCGGAGCGCAGGTCTTCGTTTAGACCAATCTCGCGGGATCGCGGCAGAGGTCGTCCGGCTTTTGCGCAGTGCAATATAGTCTATTTGGGTTCTGTTATAGGCTTTCTTGTCCAAACAAACGACATTGGTCGCAGTTCACTCGCAACCAGATGAGGGCATGATGGCAGGTTCAGGAATTAGCCGACGCGAAGTGCTTGCAGGGATCGCCGCCGGGGCGGCGGCGGGGATGTTCGGTTCACTGAGCAGTGCCAAAGCTGCCGTTTCCGAAATGGTCTGGGCGACCTGGGATTCCAATGGGCATCCTGAATACATTGCGGCCTTCGAGGCGCAGACCGGCGTCAAGGTGAAGCTGTCTTATCTTTCCAGCGAGGACGCGCAGTTCGCGGCGCTGAAAACCGGCACGGCTTCCGACTGGGACATGATCAATCCGTCGCTGAATGGAAGCTGGCGCTATATCAAGGCAGGCCTGCTCGAAGAAATCGACATGGCGAAGATCCCCAACGCCGCCAAGATGTACGACGTCTTCAAGACCACGCCCAAGGTTCTCGATGCCGCCGGCAAGCAGTTCGCGGTTCCCTATCTCTGGGGCCTCAATCCAATCGTATACCGAAAGGACAAGTTCGAGAGCGAGCCTGACTACACGACGTTGTTCAACGAGAAATACAAGGGCCAGCTCGCCATGCGCGACTATGCGCTGGAATCCATTGGCATCGCCGGTCTGGTCGCCGGCGTGCCGCGCGACAAGGTGTTTCTCATGGAGACCAAGGAGCTGGCGGAAGCCAAGAAGCTTTTGGTTGCGCAGAAGCCGCTGCTGCGCACCTATTGGCAGACGATCGGCGATCTCACCAATCTGTTTGCCACCGGCGAGGTTTCCTGCGCGTTTTCGTGGCGGGTTCCCTATGATGCGTTGAAAGACAAGCTGGCGATGGGGATGGCCAAGCCGAAAGCCGGCATTATGGGCTGGTGCGACTGCTTTGCCATGCCGGCCACGCTGTCTGCGGAAAAGAGCGAGATCGGCTACAAGTTCGTCGATTATCTGCTTGGGGCGGAATTCGCGACCCAGATCGCTAAAATCGGCAACTATGCGACCACATCCTCGATCATCCGCGACGAATTGTCGAAGCAGCAGCAGGAAGCGATATTCGTCGACGACATGGATGTGATGAAGTCGTTCATGTGGCCGGTCGCCCCGGAGAATTATTCCGAGTGGCTGAAGATCTGGAATGAAGTCAAGGCAAGCTGATCATGACGACGACGCCTGACATGGCGGCCGATCCGTCAAGATCCGGGCTTTTGCTTTCGGCGCGCGGTCTGACCAAGAATTACGGCAGGGACCGCGCGGTCGATAGCGTCGATCTCGATATTCCGGAAAGGGCTTTCACCACCTTTCTCGGCCCTTCCGGATGCGGCAAGACCACGATCTTGCGCATGATCGCCGGCTTCGAGACGCCGGACGCGGGATCGATCGTGCTTGACGGACGGTCGCTTTCCGGCGTTCCGCCGGAGCGTCGTCCGGTCAACACCGTATTCCAGAGCTACGCGCTGTTTCCCCACCTCACCGTCTTCGGAAATGTCGCGTTCTCGCTGACACTGCGGCGCCACAGCAATGTCGACATGGCAGCGCGCGTCAAAAGGGCTCTGGATGCCGTACATATGGCGGAGTTCGGCGATCGGTATCCACACCAGCTCTCAGGCGGCCAGCAGCAGCGGGTCGCGGTGGCACGCGCCATCATCGCCGAGCCGCATCTGCTGCTTCTCGACGAACCCTTGTCTGCACTGGACAAAAAGATGCGCGGACATTTGCAAATCGAACTGAAGGATTTGCAGCGGCGTCTCGGTATTGCCTTCGTCTACGTCACGCACGATCAGGAGGAGGCCTTCGCGCTCTCCGACATCGTCGTCGTCATGAACAAGGGGCGCATCGTTCAAAAGGCGGCGCCGCTGACAATCTATGCCCGTCCTGCCAACGCTTTCGTTGCCGACTTCATCGGCGCGGCGACACTCATTCCAGGCGAAATCGTCGATGCCGGCGGGGCCTCCGGATCGGCTGCGATCGATACGGCCACCGGTATCGTGCAATGCCCGGCAGTGGAGGGATTGGCGAAAGGGGATAAGGCCGTGCTCGCCATTCGGCCGGAGCATGTCCGTATTGGCACTGATGGCCTGAACGCGACGATCCGGCATGTGGTGTTCAAAGGAGATCGCTACCTTGTCGAGGCAGAGGTTAACGGTGTCATTTTGCGGTTCATGGCGGATAATCCGCTGACGCCTGGCGCGAATGTCGGGCTCGTCGTCGATCAGGACCGCGCCTTCATCACGAGGATCGACTGATGGCGTCGGTTTTTCACCGGGCACAGCTCGCGGTGCCAGTCGCCTTTATTTTAATCCTCGGATGCGTTCTACCGCTTGCCGTGCTCTTGGTTTTCAGCGTCTTTGAGGTGGATCTCGATGCGTTCACGCTCGTTCCGGCCTTTTCCGGACAGAGTTGGGCTCAGATGTTTGTCAATCCGGTCTTCGCCTTTCTGATCGGCAAGTCGGTCGTCTCGGGTGCGGGCACGGCTTTACTGGCGGCCTTGATCGGATACCCGATCGCTGTCTCGATGACGCGACTGCCCGTTCTCTGGAAAGGCATCGGCAGCATCGTCCTTTTGACGCCCCTCTATACCGGCGAGATCGTCCGGATTTATGCCTGGCGGGTCGTTCTCGGCTCCGAAGGGCTGGTCAACGCTGCTCTGAAATGGTTGAGCGTGATCGATGAGCCGTTGAAGTTCCTGCTGTTTTCGCCGTTCACCACGCATCTCGTGCTTCTCTACAACAATCTGCCCTTCATGGTGCTGGCCATCTGGATCTCGGCGGAATTGATCGACAAGCGGTTGATCGAAGCCGCACGGGATCTCGGGGCTCGCCCGATAGACGCGTTCTTCAAGGTCATCTTGCCTTTGACCACACCCGGACTGGCTGTCGGCGTCTTTACGGTCTTTGCACTCGCCGCCGGCGACATGATGACGCCGAGCCTTTTGGGCGGGACGTCGGGTGCGACGCCGATGGCCATGATCGACAACCTGTTCGGGACGGCGTTCGATTGGCCGCTGGCTTCCGCGCTGTCGCTCAGCCTCCTTGTCGTCCTGTTCGCCTTTGCAACCGGGTTCGTGACCATCCTTCTTCGGTTCGATGGCGCCCGCGCGGTCTTTCGACGGGGGGCACGATGAGCCGCCTGGTCATCCTCACGCTCGGTCTTGCCGTGTGTTTCTTCTATTTGCCGATCGTCGTTCTCGGAATTTTTTCCTTCAACGCCGCAAGCACGATGGCCTTCCCGTTGAGTGGATTTACGTTCACTTGGTATGCCGATCTTTTCGGCAACGAAGCGTTTCTGGGTGGCTTCGTCACCAGTTTTCTGATTGCGCAGCCCGTCGGTCTGCTCGGTGCGCTGATCGGGCTGATGGCAGCATTGGCCGTGACGTCGCCACGCATGAAGTTCCGGGCAGCATTCGCCATCCTGGTCCTCGTGCCCTTTCTGGTGCCGAAGACGGTGCTTTCCATTGCGCAGGCCATGCTTATGAGCTGGGTGGGATTGGGCCGTGGGGCAACCGCGCTCATATTGGCGCAGACTTTGGTCGTCATTCCCTTCACCACCACAATCCTTGCCGCCGTGATGGTCCGGCTCGACCCCAGGCTTGAAGAAGCGGCGCGGGATCTCGGCGCCACCCCGTGGCAGAGCTTCCGGCGTGTTCTGCTACCACAGTTGAGCGTCGCGCTGAGTGCCGCCTATTCCATCGGGGTCATCCTGTCGCTGGCCGATCTGACCATCTCCATGTTCCTCGCCGGCCGCACGCAGCCCCTGTCGCTGATCGTCGCATCGGAATTCCGGCGCGAGCTGAAGCCCGACCTCAATGCCATGCAGGTGGCCGTCCTCGTGTTGACGGCCCTGATCGTGGCGCTGACCGAAATCAATCGCCGACGCCGCCTGCGCGGACGGTTGGCCCATATAAGAGATTACCTATGATGATTGCCCCAATCGATGCGCCGCGCGGGACGCTTGACGACCTGAAGCAGGCAGCGCTTGCCGATCTTGCCGCCCTCGGCTACCCGAGCGCAGCATGGCTCAGCGACCTGCCGAGACCAGACGCGGCTGATATCGCCGATGCGATCATCGTCGGCGGTGGCCAGTCAGGCGTCACGATCGCAGCAGCCCTGAAATGGGACGGGCTCCGGCGCATCCGCGTCTTGGACAGCGGAGCGCCGGGCGCTGAGGGGCCATGGCTGACCTTTGCGCGCATGGAGGAATTGCGTACCCCGAAGACCCAGGTCGGCAACGAGTTCAACGTCGTCAATCTCTCCATCCGCCGCTGGTTCGAAACGCGCTATGGGCAGCAGGCCTGGACGGATCTGTCCCGCATTCCGCGAACAGACTGGAAGGCCTATCTCGACTGGTATGCCGACGTTTTCGAGATCGCCATCACCAATCATTGCGACGTCCTGGACGTCGCGCCGGAGGGCGATCTGATTGCGGTTACGACCCGCATCGGAGGCAGGATTGAAAAATCTCTGGCGCGAACCGTGGTGCTCGCCACCGGGTATGACGGCGCCGGCGCATGGCGGGTGCCGCCATTTGTATCAGAAGCACTGGCGGCCGAAAAGTTCGATCACACGAACGGTCCCGTCGATTTCGACGCTTTGAAGGGATTGCGCGTCGGCGTGCTCGGTCATGGCGCCTCTGCGTTCGACAATGCGATCAAGGCGCTGGAAGCCGGTGCTGCCTCCGTCGATCTCTGCTTCCGGCGCGCGCGCCTGCCGCGCACGAATCCCCACCGCGCAGTCGAGACGCCCGGCATGATGACGCATTACCCTGACCTTTCCGAGACCACACGCTGGGATATCGCCCGGTTCTTTCGCAGCGTCGATCAGCCGCCGCCGGTGCGCAGTTTCGAGACCGCAATGCGCCTTGAAAATTTCAAGCTTCGTCCCGCAACACCATGGCTGGAGGTCTCTCAACAGCCAGATGCGATCCGCGTCACCACCCCGGACGGTATTCTGGAGTTCGATCACCTGCTTCTTGCAACGGGGATGGATGTCGATCTCGCCGCCAGGCCTGAACTCAAAACCATTCACGACAAGATCGCGCTTTGGGGCGAACGTTACACGCCGCAAGACGGCCGCGCGGACGCCCGGCTGGCACGGTTTCCCTATCTCGACGGATTCTACGGGTTCATCCCGAAAGATCCGGATGAGACGTGGGTCAGCCGGGTATTTGCCTTCAACAGCAGCAGTTTCGTCAGTCACGGTCCGCACTCGACGTCGATCAGTGGGCACAAGCATGCCGTTCCACGGCTCGTGCGCGGCGTCCTGCGCCGGCTGCTGCTCGATCGGGAAGCGGTCATCCTGCCGGAACTGGCATCTTACGTCTCACCGGATCTGCCGATCCCCGACGACTTCGAGATCGTGATAGCCGAGGCCAATCGGCAATCGGCAAGCTCGCCCGATACCGGCAAGTCGGCCATGCGGAGTGGCGCATGACGCATTCCTTTTACTGGGCCGATTATTCGACCGCGGATTTTGCGTCCCGCGATCTGAGCGAAACCGTCGTCATCCTGCCGATTGCGGCTGTCGAGCAGCATGGCCCCCATCTTCCCGTACAGGTTGACGCCGCCATCAACGCCGCCATCATCGATCGGATGGTGCCGTTGCTTGACGCAAACGCGGACGTCCTCATCCTGCCGGCATTCGGTGTCGGCAAGTCGGATGAGCACCTCGCCTATCCGGGGACGCTGACCATATCGGCGCAAACCCTGCGGCTCGTCTGGCTCGATATGGCCAGAAGCGTCAAGCGTGCCGGCGTTAGAAAGATGATCCTATTCAATTCTCATGGCGGGCAGATCTCGCTGATGGAGATGACCTGCCGCGATATCCGTGTCGAACTCGACATGCTGGCAGTCGCCTGCTCGTGGTTCAGGATTGCGCCGGTCTACGATCTGTTTTCGTCCGCGGAAATCGTTCACGGCATTCACGGCGGCGATATCGAAACCAGCATGATGCTGGCCATCGCGCCGGAACTGGTCGCCATGGACAAGGCCGACGATTTCGTGCCGCTGACCGTCGACATCGAGCAGTCGGGCAGTCCTTTGACGGCGGAAGGCGCGGTCGGCTTCGGCTGGCAGGCGCAGGATCTTCACCCCGCAGGCGTTAGCGGAAATGCTGCCAATGCCGATGCCGTCAAAGGCGCGATCGTGCTTGAGCGGGCAGCGACCGGGTTGGTGCGCTTGATCGAGGCGACGCGCAAATTCGACATGGCGAGGCTCACCTCCGAAACCCGCTTTTCGGCCACGAGATAGACCATGCTGGCACTCCGCGACATCGAAACTCTTCGGATGCGCATGGCGGACGGCGTTCATCTCGCGGCCGACGTCTATCGTCCCGTCGGCCCGGAGCGCTATCCCGTTCTGGTGATGCGCCTGCCCTACGGGCGAAAGGTCGCCTCGACGGTCGTTCTTGCCCATCCCGCGTGGTATGCTGCACACGGTTATGTCGTGCTGGTGCAGGATGTTCGTGGCCGGGGAGATTCGGAAGGGATCTTCAGGATTCTCGAGGACGATGTCGCCGACGGCGCGCAGACATTGTCGCTGGCGGCCAATCTTGTCGGCGGCAACGGCATGGTGGCAAGCTATGGCTTCAGTTACCACGGCATGAACCAGTTTCTGGCCCTTGCCGGCGCTCGAAAATCCGGCGGGAAAGTGCCCGATGCGATGGCGATCGCCATGGCGGCGTTCGATGTGCGCAACCACTGGGCCTTCGAGGGCGACGGATTCCGTCTGCAGTCCAACCAGATGTGGGCATGCCAGATGGCCGTCGAAAATGCCCGGCTGGCCGGCGACCTCGATGCCGCCCATATATTGCATGCCGCTTTGCCTTCTCTGCATTCCGGCGCGGTTTCGGCACGGCCGGACGTGCTGGAGGAGGCTTCGCGGTACACGCATTACCAGGACTGGCTTGCCGATGATCCGTCCTATTGGCGGGCAAGGTCGCCGCAATCGCTGCTTGGGCGCGTGACGCTCGACGTTCCCGTCCTGCATGTCGGCGGATGGAACGACATCATGCTCGAGGGCACGTTCGCCGCCTTCGAGGCATTTTCCGCGGGCCGCGGCCTTCAGCGGCTCTCCGTCGGACCATGGTCGCATATCCCCTGGGGGCGACGGGTCGGCGCACTGGATGCCGGGGCCGGCGCGGCAGACGGCATCGACCGCGAGATCGTCTCATTCTTCGACGAGGCTCTCAAAGGCCGCGAGAACCCCTACCCGAAGGTCCGGCTCTACGATGTCGTCAAAGAGGCCTGGGCCGGTTTCGAAAGCCTGCCCACAGCCGAGACGCTGGTGCTTCATCTCGCGTCGGGCGGCCGGGCGGCCGCGACGAGCATCGATGGAACGCTTGCCGAGAAGCCGGGGCTTGCGAGCGCCGATTATCTCGTCCACGATCCATGGCGGCCGGCCCCGAGCGTCGGGCTGCATCTCGGCACACCGCCGGATTTTGCCGACCGGGCGGCTATCGACGACAGGGCCGACGTGTTGGTCTACACCTCCGATCCGCTCGACCGGCCGCTGCTACTGACCGGAGCCCCGAAAGCGGACCTCTTCGTCACCGCCGACAGGCCGAGTTTCGACTTGGATTGCACTTTGAGCATGCTCACCTCTGATGGGGCCGCCATCAGCGTGACGTCGGGACATAAAACCGTAAATGCGGACGGCGGAGGATCGCCGGTTTCCGTCACGCTGCGGCCCGTCCACGTAACGGTGCGGGCGGGGCATTGCCTGCGTCTATCGATACAGGCGGCGTCGTTTCCCGCTTTCCCCGTCAATCCGGGCACCGGCGCACGACCGCAGGACGCGGCCGTAACGGATCGGCTGGTCACGACCCTCGTGCTCCGGTCAGGCGATGGCTACCCCTCCACCCTGCGATTGCCCGTGATGCGGCAGGCCGATGCGAAAGACAGCCAATCGCATACGGTAGAGGAGAACGGACATGAGCCTTGATCACGAAAGTCTTCTCAGATTGACCTTCGAGATTGCGCACCGAGCCAAAGCGCATGGCAATATGCCCTTCGGCGCGCTTCTGGCCGGTCCCGGCGGTGAAATTCTTCTTGAGGAAGAAAACGGATATTTCCCCGACCTCGATGCAACGGCCCATGCCGAGCGCCTGTTGGCGACGCGTGCCTCGAAGCTCTATCGCGAGCCGTTTCTGGCGCAGTGTACCTTGTACAGCTCGGCGGAACCCTGCGCCATGTGCGCCGGCGCCATTTACTGGGTCGGTATCGGCCGGGTCGTGTATGGCCTTTCCGAACATCGGCTGAAGGCCATGACAGGGGATCACCCGGACAACCCGACAATGGACTTGCCATGCCGTGATGTGTTTTCGGCGGGCCAGAAAAGCGTCGAGGTCATCGGACCCTTGATTGATACGGAAGCGGAAGCTGTTCACCGGGACGCCTGGCAACCAACGGTGTGAATGCAAGCGGGCATTCCGTTTTCAACGAGGAGTTTAGATCCATGGTACCAAAAGAAAGCACTTCGGACGAACTGAGAACGCTGCTAGCCGACATGCCGGCATGGGGTTCTGAATTTTCGCGCACATTTGCCAATCATGCGCCGATGGTCCTCGTCGCGCTGGACCGGATCGGCGGCGACCCGGCTCAGCTTCGGCGCTTTTTCCATCACTACAGAGACGCCAAGCAGCTTTTACCCTTCGCCCAGCCATTGAAGCGCCTGGATAGTAAAAACTGGAAAACCGCGATCGGGATGCGTGAGCGCGAACCTGATCTGCGCCATTTTTTTGCCGGGGAGTTGGCGCGACTCGGGATACATGAGGCTCTTCAGCTTTATCTTCCGGATCTTGCCGACGGCATAACTGCCAGCGCCTTTCATGCGCTGATGCGAACGGCCTACGGGGTACTTCGTTCTGACGAGACCGATGTCGCCATTGCGCTCGCCTATTGGGCCGCCACCTATCTGCCGCTTCCCGAAGCCAAAGGGACGCCGCCGATCACGCACGACCCGGCCGAAGTCTTGGCCATGACCGCTGCGATCAAGCCCTTGCATGGCATGCAGCTTCACGACCTTCTCTGGCAGAACATGCGTGACGCCGGCAACGTGCTCGAATTTGCGCCCGTCGTCGATTGGCTCGACATCGGGCCGGACACGATGGAAAAAATGGCGGCGACTGCGCTCGCCGTATTTGCAGCAACCCAGCATTTCGCCTCATTGCACATCATTACAGGGCTGCACTGGATCCGTCTCCTTGAGCCGCATTGCGATGAGGCGACTCTCCATCGGATGTTGCGGGTGTTCTGGCAGGGGATCGCCGCTCTGATGGGCGAACTCGGGTTTCCCGAGATGCCGGACAGAACGGCAGTCGATCGCTGGCGTCATATCCAGGTGCCGGATTGGCCCGAAATGCATGCGATCGCCGCGCAAAGCTACGACGAGCACGATATCAGTCTCGCCTTTTCCGCCAGCGAGGAAATGAAAGTCTATGGCGACCCGCTCTACCGCGTCGTGGTCGCCCGCCGCCTCGGATTGATCGGAGACTACACGAAATGAGCCTGGAACAGCCGATGTCAGGCGACTGCATCATTGAAGCCGGAACCGTGCTGTGCGGCGTTTTGCCCGACGGCACCATGTCCATGCGCCACGATGTAGGCATCCGTGTCGCTGGCGGCATGATCGCGCAGATCGGGCCTCTTGCCGCCGTTGCCTATGGCAACGACCATCTTGCCCGCTTCGGATCTCCCGACATGATCGCGATGCCGGGATTGGTCAACAGCCATCACCATTTCGGGATCACGCCGCTTATGCAGGGCGTACCCTTTGCTCCCCTGGAGTTTTGGCTGCCGCAATTCCGGGCGATGCGCCAAATCGATGTCCGGCTCGACACGCTCTATTCGGCCATCGAGATGCTGGAAAGCGGAACGACGATGGTGCAGCATATCAACAGCGGGCTTGCCGGCGCACCGGAGAACTGGATGGCGACGGCAAATGCCACGCTGGAGGCCTATATCGAGATAGGCATGCGGGCCGGTTTTTCCTTCATGATCCGCGACCGCAACATTCTCACCTATGACGAGGATGCCAAGGTGCTGGCCACCCTTCCGGACACCGTCCGCAGTTGGATCGCGCCCAAACTCCACGCGTCCAACATCCCAATCGCAGATCTGATGACATTTTACCGTGCGCTCAGAGAAAGCTGGTTCGACGCTCGGCCGGATCACGTCCGCATCAATCTCGCCCCTGCCAATCTGCACTGGTGTACGGATGAATGCCTGCACACGATTTTCGAAACGGCGAGGGAGACCGACGCGCAGGTTCATATGCATCTCCTGGAAACCGAGCGGCAATCGAACTTCGCCCACAATAAATTTGGCCATAGCGCCGTTCAGCATTTGAAGGCGCTCGAATGCCTCGGTCCGAACGTCACCCTCGGGCACGGCAACTGGATGAGCCGCGCGGATCTCGACATCGTAGCCGATTGCGGCTGCAGCATGTGCCACAATGCCTCATCCGGCCTGCGGCTCGGCAGCGGCATCGCCCCCGTCAACGAAATGCGCCGGCGCGACATTCCGGTAGCACTCGGCATAGACCAGTCGAATATAGCTGACGACCGCGACATGACGCTTGAAATGAAGCTCGTCTGGGCACTACACCGCGAAACGGGCCTGTGGAACGACCGTCCTGATGCTGGTGCGGTGCTGCAGATGGCGACGGAACACGGTGCTAGAACCGTGGGCTTCGGCGGCTTTACGGGCCGGCTCGAACCAGGTCATCAGGCCGATATCGTGCTGATGGATCGCCGCAAGATCGGAAGGCCGCATGTGAACGTTCGGACGCCGGCAGTAGAAAGCCTCCTGCATCGCGGCGGACGACATGCCATCACCCAGGTGTTCGTCGGCGGTCGCCTTGTCGTCAATGATGGAAAAGTCATTACGATCGACCGTGAGGCGGTGCTTTCAGAAATTCGCGAGCGGTTGGAATGTCCCGAAACGCAAGGCGAGCGGCAGGCCTTGGATGCGATCGCCTCCCTGCTCCCCCATCTTGAAGCCTATCACCGCAATTTCACGCCGGCGGCCGGTTATCGCCCCTATCGATATAACGCGATGGCGGACGAGGAATACGTCCTGCCGCATCGAAAGTGAAAGCGATCACGCCAATCTCGATAATCTCATCCTTGCGAACACTGAGGCCCGTGGTCTCGGTGTCGAGAATGATGCCCTTGAGGGGTACGCGGGCCGGGGCGAATGGTGCGATTAAGCGCGATCAGTTTCTGCAGGATCCAATATCGAGCTGTCTCTGACAGATGTCGGGCCATGTCCCCTCCACTCATGGGGTTGGAATGCTTGTCGGGTTTGGCGGATTTTGAGGAGCCACGCATGACCACTTGGTCGCGCGTAGCTTGCTCCGAAAGCATGTCAACTGTTCCACCGGCCAGCCCCACGGCTTGCTCGCGCGACGACGCCGCAATGGCATCGACGTGTTTGTTCATCGCGACCACCAGTTCCCCGATCTGCTTCAATGAGCCGCCTGTTTTCGAAACGAGTTCAACACCAGTAGCAACTTCACCGCTTGAGGTTTGAATGAGCGCCTTGATTTCCTTGGCAGCCTGTGCCGATCGTTGCGCCAGTTCACTGACCTCCTGGGCATTCGCCCTTTGAAACAGCCCCGCGACAACCGTGCAGGACACGATAGCGAGCCACACGGACGCGGTCCGCTGAAGTATCATCAGCCGAAAATGGCTTCGCGCACCGACCTGCGTCAACCTGCCTATTAAACCCCAAATCACGGCAACTATGCTTGCCAAGGCAACGAAAATGATAAGCTTTGGCAGGAAGTCCAACGCGCTCGGCGGAGGTAGAAGAACAAGTCCGAACACAAGGGCCTTGGGGTTGAGCGTCGTCGTCACATATATGCGTCGAGCGGTCACGCTGCGGTCCGATACATCTTTGTTTCCCGCCACCCAAAGCTTTATTGCGAGATACATAACCCAAATCGCCGCTGCGGCCTTCAGCACCAGAGCAGTTTCCGGCCAACGCCTGATCAGCTCTCCCCCAAGCCACGTAAGGGGCAAGATCATAGTAAGGTAACCGAGCAATTCGGCGGGGAGTAGTCTCGGAACGACCCAAAAACTGTTGCGTGCCGATGCCAACCCCATCAACGTATTGGTCGGGCCGGGGCTTAGCAGGAGAATGAACACCGTCGAGATAAATGCTGGATAGCTCATTGCAGGTCGCCTGTAGTGGTAGTGTCTTGAGTCAAGTTCGATGGGGTACACGCAGGTGCTTGCCCTTGGCTTTTCTCAGGTCCAACTATCTGTCTCGTCGTTGTAAGGAATGCTCGACTGGCTTCCCGGACGCGAGCAGGCAATCGCAGCGGCCCTCGCGGCTCGTCGCATCGCCGCGTCGAGCGAGAGGCCTCGATCGAGAGCCGACGCGAGGACGCCCACAAAACAATCACCAGCTGCGGTCGTATCCACAGCATCAACGCGCAGCGCCGGGACCCTTACATTCTCGCCATCGATGAACGCTTCGGCTCCCTCTCCTCCCATGGTGCGTAAGACACCGGTGTCGAGAGACTCGGACAACGATCTCGCGGTCGACTCGCAACCAAGCCAACCGGAAAGAGCTTCGGCCTCGTCTTCGTTGACGATTACGATATCGACGAGAGAGAGAAGGTCGCGATCTAGCCGGTAGGCCGGAGCGAGGTTGAGAATCGACTTTGCGGGATGATTGGAAACCCGTCTGATTAGATTTTCAATCTGAATAGCGTCGTTCTCCATCTGCATCAGGACGTAACTTGCGTTACGAAGCAACTCATCTTCAACGCCATCGGATTGGGCTGCCAGATTGGCGCCTGCTGCGACTGCGATCATATTGCGGCCATCGGCATCAATCATTATTGCGGCGGAGCCGGTAGGCTCGTTCGATCGGACCACACGGCGGATATCGACCTCGCTTTCCAAATTCTGAAGGGCGATAGGGGCCATGGCGTCGTTACCCACCGCCCCGGTCATGACGACATTTGCGCCATCCCGCGCAGCTGCCAGCGCTTGGTTAGCCCCCTTCCCTCCAGCCTCCGTTCGCGATCCGCGGGCTAAGACCGTCTGACCCGCTTGAGGTATCTCGTTGACCAGGTAGATGAGGTCAACATTTATGGATCCGAACGTGACGATCATACTACCAACCCCTCGTTTGCTGCTCGCCGGCGGCGCTAAAATGAGCGATCGCTGTGATCTTCGTCTGCAATCGAAGTGCGCATCACCGTGACAATCCGTTAGTTCTCACTCTCATTCGCATCGCTTATGATCAGAATTGCTTTTTCTTTTAGAATCCATTTCTATTTTCATCAAGCTCAAAGACCATTCCGAACTTGTCCGGCTCGAGCGCCCCGGACCAAACAAACCGAGACTTGACAGCTGCGACAACAAATGGATCGTTGTGGAAGCCTATTCCATATTGGAAACAAACCTTATAGGCTTCACTAAAAGGAGATTAGGGTTTGACCGTCGCAGCCGTATCACGATGCCTGACGCTTTTGGAAGTGTTGGCTGGAGAAGCAGGATCAATCGAGTTGTCCGACCTCGCTGGACGTCTTGATATGCCAGCGAGTGCGGTCCATCGCCTTTTGACTACGCTGATTAGCCACGGTTGGGTGACCCAAGATGCCGCGAGCCAAAACTATGCCCTTTCTCTTCGGTTGAGCGCCTTGGCGTTCCGGAATCTCGATGCCCGGAACGTCCCCGACGTGGTCCAATCTGTCCTGAATCGGTTGGCTGCGGAAACGCAAGAATATTGCCGTCTAGCGATCCTGGAAGGTCAGGATTTGGTATGGGTGGCACGCGCACAAGGAGCGACAACCGGCCTCCGATATGATCCGGACATGGGACAAGAAATCGTTCTTCACGCAACGGCGAATGGAAAGGCGTGGCTTTCCACTCTGCCTGAAGAACGCGCACTGGAGATTGTCTATTCTCGCGGTTTTACGGCCAAACGAAAGCTTGGTCCCAATTCTGCGCGATCGATCGATGAACTCAGAGTCCGACTGAATGAAACCCGGGAGCGGGGCTTCGCAACCTCTGTCGAGGAGGGTGAGGCTGGTACCGCAGCAGTTGCGGTTCCCTTTCGAACGAGTTCTGATGCTGAAGCGCCGGTCGCTGGAACGATCTCCGTTGCGGGACCTCTTATGCGCATAACCGAAGATCGTTGGCCCGACTTAGTTCGTTCCCTCAAAAAGGCTGCGGAAGAACTGAGCGACATCTGGCCTCTGCGAGTTCGTCAGCGAACCATGACGCCACTGATCGTTGCAACCGGCGCTGTGCGGTAGCTGCGTCTACACTTACTTTCAAGCATGATCACGTCCGGCTGGATCTGCAAGGATCACCGAGCTCTGGCATTGCAGACCTCATCATGTGCCCTCACGAAGCGGTTCTGCGCCTCCCCGCGCCCTCGATGGAACAGCTTGTCCACTGCCAGCCCGCCAGCAACGCAGGCTGATTGGGAGCACACTCGCGTCTATCCTCTGCTCTTTGCCGGACATCAGCCTCTTCCTCCCTATCTATCACCGTCCCGATGTTGCGCACCCGAAGGCGCGCCTCACTCAATTTTCCAGTAGATTTGAAAGGTGTTTTCGTTTTAGAAATCATTTCCAATTAAATCCCCAAGTAAGAGAGGGTTTGCGATGAGCGTAACAAGATGGGAGGACGACGCCACTCTTTGGCACGGTCCAGACTATGGCTCGGAGGCTTTGAAATACCACCCGGACGTCAAGTCGGCGGCTGTCGCAGGTCGGATCATCACCTGTGTCGAGATCGTCGATTGGAGCGGCACAGGTACAAAGGACATGCTGATTTCTGCATGGGACGCCTGCTACGACGGTCGCGTCTTCTTGCGTCGCCAAATCGGCACCAATCCTGACGGCACACCTGTCCTAGGTAAAGAAGAACTTGTCGAAGGCGTCCGCGGCTACGTGACGGTCGTTAAGGACGGAGATATTTTCCATCTTGTCTCCGCGTCGCGCCTGCGCAAGCAGATTTATGTGTTTCCCAACATTGGAAAAAAAGGCGCGCCTGAATTTGGCGACCCCGTGCGCCTTGACCTCGATGCCGACTGGGTCAAGGGTAACGAATATTTCCATATGGCCCGGTTCCACGATATCGATGGCGACGGGGTGGCGGAACTCGTCGTCGGTAGCGACTACTGGAACGATTATTGGCCGAACGGTCTGGAATGGAACGATGAAGGCTATCGTGGCTATGACGACGCCGGACGTTGGCTCGGCGGTCCGCTGCGTGGCTTCCTGTACGCATTCAAGAACACCGGTACGCTCGCAGCTCCCGTGCTGGAAAAGGGTCATGCCCTCATCGCCGGCGAAACGCCACTTGAGGTCTATGGGCAGCTGGCGCCCGCATTCGGCCAGTTCGGGACTGGGCAGCAACACATCATCGCAGGCGAGTTCTGGAATATCCTGCATATTGCCCGGCAGCGCGAAGACGGAACCTTCGAGCCGACCAGCCTGGTCCGCGGTGTCGACGACACGGTTCTGGAACTCGAACAGTGCATCCATCTCCCCTGCGTCGTCGATTGGGATGGCGACGGTCGCGAAGATATCGTTTACGGCGCCGAGGATGGATACATCAGCTTCCTCAAGAACGTCGGCGATGGCGAAGACGGACTTCCACGTTTCGAGCAGCGCGGTCGCATCGAGACCACGAAGCCATTGATTCACGCGGGTATCCTGCCAAGCCCCGCGGCCTATGATTTCAGCGGTGACGGGCACTACGATCTTATCGTTGGCAACAGCACAGGCGAACTGCTCTTCTACCAGAGCCGGGAAAAAGACGGGATCATTTATCTCGACAAGGAAGTCATGCTGAAGGGTGGCGACACGCCGATCCGGCTTGCAGCCGGATTGACGGGCTCTATCCAGGGGCCGTCGGAAAAAATGTTCGGCTATTCCTGCCCGACCCTTGCCGATTGGACCGGCAATGGCAGCATGGACATTTTGGTCAGCGACGTCACGGGCCGTCATCGGCTATTCCGCAACACCGGCGAAAAGGTCCTGCCGCCGCGCTTCGGCGAGGAGGAGTTCCTAACCTTCAAGGGCAAGCCGTTGAAGACAGTCTGGCGGGTTCGACCGGCGGTCGTTGATTGGCACAAGGACAGCGACCTCCATTATGTCGCACTGGATGAGGACGGAGTGCTCAGTGACTGGAGGAAGGCGTCCGACACGGAACTCGTCGACAAACGTTTCCTACGTTGGGAAGATGGCGAAGCAATGCGCTTTACGGTCGATGTCGGCGGCGGTCGCGGACGCGTGAAACTCTGCTTCTGCGATTGGGAGGACTCAGGTCGCACCGATCTGATCTTTGGCACCCATGCTCGCGCCTGCGTGCCACCGGATCCGAAGACCGGCGCACCACGCAATACAACAAAGCAGGCGGGCCTGTTTTACTCCCGCAACGTCGGAACACCAGAAGAGCCGCGCTTTGCGTTACCAATCCCCATCAAGCACCGTGACGAGACCATCCAGATGGCGATGCATGTCGCCTCCCCAGAAGTCGTCGACTGGGCGGGCCGCGGAAATCTCGATATCGTTGTCGGGATCGAAGACGGCAGCATCGTCTGGCTCAAGCGCGAGGAACTGTCGTGGTGAGCGTCAACATTCGAGGCACAACTAAGCTGATTGGCATCATCGGCGACCCGATCGCCCAAGCTAAGTCGCCAGCTGCGGTCAATCCTCTTTTCGCGGCACGCGGAGCAGATATCGTGTCTGTCCCGCTTCATGTCCCCGCAAAAGACCTGACGACAATCTGGGCCGGGCTGAGGGCGATGCCGAACCTCGTGGGGTTCGGCATTACTCTGCCTCACAAACAGACGGCCATCGATCTTTGCGACAGTCTCGATCCGGTGGCCGCCCGGGTCGGCGCTGTCAACTTTGTCCGGCGCGAACGCGACGGTAGCTTTCGAGGCTACCAATTCGATGGCAGAGGTTTTGTGCGTGGCCTCCAGTCGAAGGGGATCTCGATTGAGGGTCGCGATGCTCTCATCATCGGAGCCGGTGGCGCTTCGGTCGCTATAGCGTTTGCACTCGTCGAGGCAGGTGCAAATAGCATTACGGTATCTAATCGAACTTTTGACAAAGCCGAAGCGCTGGCGGAGACGGTGAACGCTGATTTTGGAAGAAAAGTTGCCAAGGCAGGCAGGGCCGAGCCGGAAGCAGGCCAGCTCGTCGTCAATGCCACGTCACTCGGCCTTCAAGATACTGACGCGCTACCGCTCAATCCGGATCTCCTGCAGCCAGGGATGACATTCGCTGAAGTCATTGCCCAGCCGGAAACAACCAGGCTTCTTGCGCTGGCTGCGGCAAGGGATGTCGAAACGCATTCCGGCATGCACATGATCACCGGACAAGCCGACCTCACCGTCGACCATATCTGTGAGCTTTGGGCTTAGTCGCGTTCAATTTGGCGCACCCATCCGGCATGCCGGACGTTTCACCATGCCATTCGCACCGGTCACCCGATGCGAAGCTGGGTACGCCAAGTTCAGCCCCGATTTTCAGTTCGCGTGTGAGCCACAATATTTCGCATGACGATAGCCAATCCAACCCACTCCGATTGCGCCGATCCGCGGCTTACCGACGAACCTGTTCATTTCTGATGCCTCCCACCATTGGATGAAGATGCTCGCGCACTGCTTACAATATTCGCGGAATTTCTGTGTTGACACACGACGGTCCGTCCGGACGGCCATGTCAGGGTGCATTCGCGGTCTGCAGTGCTGTGAGCCTTGCGCCTGATGAACGCCAGCATCCGAGTGCTTCTCAGAGTTAACTTCCTGACAGGATTGCGCTCAGGCTCAGTAGTCTCCAGCTGAGGTGGCTTCTAAAGCTCTCACTGGCACCTGTCGGGAGGGCCATCGTCAATGCATTGGTCATGAAGAAGCTGCCGCTCTTGCAAACGGGCCTCTGCCGAGGCAGTGCCAGGATTATCGAGTTCCCTGATTTTGAAGCCTCAGACCTTTCTCTGGCCACCGAAGTCTGCCAACCATGCCTGTCAGCGATAGCGTCACGACGGCGTCGCGCAATCCTCGGCCTGCAAACCCGAGGTTTGTCGGATAGATTTCCGGCATCCACACTTGGTCAAGCAGTTTGCCTTGTGGAGAAATCACCGTTATGCACCCGGTCACCAAGGTCGAGACACAGATGTTACCGGAAGCCGCAATCTTCAGGCTATCCAGGCGTTGGAAGCCGCCAAGTCCGATAACGAGCTCGCCGCCGCTCTGGCTCGGAAAAGGTCTTTTATGGACTACTCCGGGCCCAGCGATGGCGTAGCTCCACAGTCGTGCTGTTTCCATCTCGGCGACGTAAAGCGTCGAAAGATCGGGTGACAAGCCAATTCCGTTTGGTGCGAGAAGTGGGAACACCACCCTCTTTATCGAACTGCCATCGGCTTTTCCGTAATAGACAGCCCCATGGTCCCGGTAGAACTCCCGGACCCTGCCCGTGTCAGTAAAATAGAAGCCGCCCTGATCATCGAAAACGATGTCGTTAGGGCCGCTAAGTATTCGGCCGTCGCACTGGTCATACAAGGTCGTGACCTCACCCGTAGCGATATCGACCCTTTGGACCAATCCACCGCAATAATCTGGAGCCAGACCAACGGGTCGCAACCAATCACCCTCCTGTTCCCAGGAGAAGCCCCCATTATTGCAAACGTACAGCGCTCCATCCGGCCCTAAAGCCATCCCGTTAGGACCGCCGTTGGTGACCGCCAGTACGTCCTGTTTTCCGCCTTTCCTGATCCTCACGATCCTGCCGCGACCGATCTCAACGACGGCGATCGAACCGTCGGGGAGTTCGACGGGGCCTTCCGGAAAGTGAAGTCCCTTGGCAATGATCTCGATGGCAGGCTTCGTCATACAATCGGCCGATGGTGCAATTCGATGTCCGCGTAAAAATCTAAGGCGAACGGATGGTTGTCATAGACTCGGGCGCCCGAGGCCAGACCGTTGTCGCAATGGGCTACGTCGCGGCTGACTTTTGCAGCTCGACCTGAGGGTCATCTGCGCCGCCTGACAACTGTTAAGCGGCGAGTTAGGTAGTGGCGTCGATCTGTTCAGGAAGGCCCCCGTTTGCCGCCGAACGGTACCCCGCTTCGATGACGGCCAGTGCGCGTTCCGCCTCAAGCAGACCTGCAAAGGGAGGGCGGCCATTTGCGAGATCAGCCCAGCTGCGGCGAAGAAAAACCGGGTAATACTCGTCCGTATTGTATTCGATTGCCGTCGAGCTAGCCCTCTCGTTTTCACGCGACTTTGCATAGAACTGGTCCGCGTAACCGCGAATGTAAGATTGACGATGCGAGATCGAGAACGAAAAGTCTCGCTGATCCTCGGCTGTGGAGGGATACAGATAGCCAGTCTCGATTACACCGATCTGACCTGAACCGGTGCGGCAGGTGAACACAGCTTGTTCGTCAACTGTTACATCAGGTCGATAAATCTGGACCTGGCCTGAGACCTGGGTGATTGGGGATTGGGTCAGGTTTGAAATCATGTCGATGAAGTGAACGCCGACGTTCAGCATCGACCCACCTCCGGCAAGCGCCTTATCAAGCATCCAACCGCATCCGTTTCGCTCATAACGAGCAACCGACCCCACGATAAACCTGAAGGAAAGATGCTGGAAACCCTCTGGCGAGAATCCTGCAGCCGGCGAGAGACGATCGCCCAGGTCGCTCACGCGCATAATGAGAGGCACGCTCACATAGACGCCATGCTTCTCCGAAAGTTTGCGGATGCGACGAACTTCCTCGAGATTCACCCCGCATGGCTTCTCTATAAGAAGTGGCTTGCCTTTGGCGATCAGACTCTCTGCGAGTTTGGCCATGTCGGAATGACGGCTAAATACGAGCGCAAAGTCAAAGTCCTGGCTCATCAGTTCGTCATTGGAACCATAGAGCTTGCAATTGAGCAGATCGGCAAAACGAGGCCCGGCGAATGAAGCGCTGTCCGATATGCCGATTACCTCGATACCCGGATCCTTCAGCGCAGGGATGTATAACGGAAAATGCCAGTGGCTGACGTCGAATACTGCGATCTTCATCTCGACTCCGATTATTGGAGGTTTATCAAGGCGAGGAGACATGGTTAAACGCATCAAGGGCCGTGGCCAGACGACGGTGCGCGGACTGATGTTTTAACTGCCGTCAAGCGGCTCCTTGTGAAACGCCTCTCGTAATGCTATTGGAATAGCGTTCCGATAAACCGAATATCGTGGTACCATGCGCCTTGTCAAATCCCTTCTAGACCGTTGTTTCGACGTCATCACGCTGTTGACGGAGAACGCCACTGGACTGTCGCTAGGCGAAATCAGTCGTCGACTGGACATCCCCAAGAGCGCAGCGCATCGCCTGCTCAACAGTCTGTGTGATCTGGGTTGGGCCGAACAGGATCCCGAGAACGGGTTCTACCGGCTTTCGTTGCGCCTCGCCGTAATGGGCCAGCGCCTGCTGGCCGGGACAAGAATCCCCGATATCTGCCAACCTATTCTGGATCGGTTAGCCAGCAATACCAAGGGACTAGGCAGGATTGCGATCCTGGATCCAGACGGCTTGACGTGGATCTCCCATTCGCAGGGAATGCGGTCCGGCCTGATTTACCAGCCCGAACTCGTTGCAAAGGTCCCGTTGCACACGACCGCCAACGGAAAAGCCTGGCTAGCGACGCTGGATCGGGAGGAGGCGCTCGCCAGGGCGGTTGCCAGTGGATTGGGACGGACAGACCTGGGTGGCCCGCGTGTTATCACGTCTAAGCAGACATTTTCTGCAGCTTTGGATGAGACTGAAGAACGGGGATGGGCCGCAGCGATCGAGGAAGCTGAAGCCGGCGTCGCCGCTGTCGCCGCTGTCATTCGCGTTGGAGGTCAGGTTGTTGGAACGGTGAGCATCGCTGGACCGATCCACCACTTTTCTCCGCTCGTACTTCCGCAGTTAGCGGAACAGGTGAAGGCCACGGCCGAGGAACTTTCGCAACTTTGGCCGTATCGGATAGCCTCACCCAGCGCTCAAACCAACACTTCGAGAATCTCGCAAGTTGTTGGAAATATTATCTAAAAATCTCCAAGAGCTATCAGTGTATTTCTCGCATCACTGACCTCTGTTGACACCCGCCTTTCTTAATGGAATAACGTTCCAATAGCGATTGTGGAGATCGCCTTAAGGAAGTGGCCGCTTCGGTGGCCGGCAGGAGGAAACAGTTGGCTAGTGTTGAGCTCAAGTCCGTTCGCAAAACTTACGGCGCCGTACCCGTGCTTCATGGCGTGTCAGTCGACATCAATGAAGGGGAGTTTGTAACCCTGGTCGGGCCCTCGGGCTGCGGAAAGTCAACTCTGTTGAGGATGATTGCTGGCCTGGAAAGCATCTCAGGCGGCGAGATCCAGATTGGCGGACGCACCGTCAACGAAGTTCCTCCCAAGGCCAGAGATATCGCGATGGTCTTCCAGAACTATGCCCTTTATCCGCATATGACCGTTGCGGAAAACATGGGCTTCTCCTTGAAGCTGAAAAAGGCGCCCCGCGAGGAGCGGGCGACACGCGTTCAACGAGCAGCTGAAATCCTCAGTCTCACGAAGCTCCTTGATCGCTACCCGCGCGAACTCTCGGGTGGGCAACGTCAGCGTGTCGCGATGGGCAGAGCAATTGTTCGTGATCCGCAAGTCTTCCTGTTCGATGAGCCGCTTTCTAACCTCGATGCAAAGTTGCGCGTGCAAATGCGCGCGGAGATCAAGGAACTGCATCAGCGGCTCAAAACAACGACTGTTTACGTGACCCATGACCAGGTCGAGGCAATGACTATGGCCGACAAGATCGTCGTCATGCACGACGGTTATGTTGAGCAAGTCGGTGCGCCGCTTGAGCTTTATGATTACCCCGCCAATATATTCGTTGCTGGTTTCATCGGATCGCCGTCGATGAACTTCCTTAAAGGCAAAGTCGAGCAAGGTCGGTTCGTTCTTGAGGACGGCCACACCCTTCCACTGCCCGCGAGCATAGCCGACATGTCGGAGAAGGTGATCTACGGCGTTCGTCCTGAGCATCTCGCTCTGAGTGACGGAGGAATGCCCCTCACCGTCACCGTCGTTGAACCAACAGGGTCGGAAACGCAGATCATTGCCCGTCATGGCTCTCAAACCATCGTCTGCATCTTCCGTGATCGAGTTCTACCGCAAGTCGGCGAGACCATCACCGTAGCCCCTGATCTTTCACGCGTTCATCTCTTCAGCGAGAGCACTGGCCGTCGCCTGTCCTGAGCACGCGACAACCCCACTCTGCCTGAGGCGCCTACACGGGATTAGTAATCGAATGTCGATACCTCCGCTACAACTCAGCACTGATCAAAGCGGGACCAACCTTGCGAGCGACGTTGTGGACGCCACTGACGACGCAAACCGCTTTAGTTGGGCTCCCTTTCTGTGGTTTACACCCGCTATCTTGATCCTGTTTCTTGTTACGCTCTATCCGACGATCTTCGTGATCTGGTTGAGCTTCCAGAAAACGAAATACTACGAGCTCGTTGGCTTTGCTGGTCTCGCCAATTACGTCGAAGTTCTAAGCTCATCCGAGTTCTGGGACACGACCGTAATTTCCCTGACCTACGTTGGGGGATCTCTGGCCGGTGCCATAGTCCTTGGAATGGCCTCAGCGCTGGTTTTGAACCGGGCGGGCGTTACAGGTTCTGCGCTGCGCGTTTTCATCCTTTTTCCCTGGACGCTATCCATGTCGGTCGTCGGCAGCATCTGGCTCTGGCTCCTCAACCCATCATTTGGCCCCATACCCTACGTGATCCAGAAGCTGGGTATCGATCCCGGTTTGATGTTGGGGGATCCAGGAATGGCCTTGCCCCTCATCATCATCGTCACAGCTTGGTGGTCGTTCCCATATGTCATGGTGATGGCGACGGCAGCCATGCAGTCCATTCCGAAAGAACTTTACGAAGCCGTAGAGATCGATGGAGGTGGCGCGTTTGTGAAGTTCCGTTACGTCACGCTCACTGAAATTCTTCCCACCTTGGGCAGCACGGCGCTGACGCTTTCCATCATGTACCTGACCTTGATGACACTGATCATTGTCATGACAGGCGGAGGACCGCTGGGGTCGACGACCACGCTCAGTTTCGAAGCCTTCCGTGGGACCGTTCAGGCGGTCAACATTGGGCCGACTGCTGTCGTCTCGATCGTCGTCCTCATTATCAATGTCGCCCTTGGTGCTCTTTACACCCGGCTAACCGGCCGCGTGACCGGATAGGATTCTAACATGAGTAGCGCTCTTTCGAACCGCACAGGCGGACAAATACCCGCCGTCCTGGGATCTTTCATTATCGGAATTATCGTTCTCGGGCCGATTCTTTGGGCCTTTGCAACGTCTTTCAAGACAGAAGTTGAAGCGGTTGTTGTTCCCCCGACCATATGGCCAAATTCACCAACTCTCGAGAACTACACCAAGGTCTTGCAGGACGCGGCTTTCTTGACCGATCTCTGGAACTCCGTCGCTTACTCCGTCGGTGCCGTGATCATCGCTCTCCTCGTCGGAATTCCCGGGGGCTACGCCGCCGCACGCTTTTCCTTCAAAGGCAAGCGTGCCCTGATGCTGACGGTTCTTGCGACCTCGATGGTGCCAGGAGTCGCGTTGCTGGTTCCCACCTATTACCTGCTGGAAACGGTCGGTTTGCTCAACAGCGGTGTCGTTGTGACGATTATCCTTTCCGCAAGGATCATCCCGCAGACCGTCTGGTTCATCGCAAATTTCGTCGAGGCTGTTCCAATCGAGATCGAGGACTCAGCCATGATCGACGGCGCTTCCCGCTTCCAGATCATCTGGAGCCTGATCTTGCCGCTGATACGTCCCGGTATAGCCGCTGTTGCGACGATCGGCATTGTAACGACTTGGAATGACTACATTACCGTCGCCGTTTTTGCGCCCGAGGTCGCAAAACGGACCCTGCAGGTCGCCCTCGTTAATCAGGTTTTCGACGCTGTCGGGATTTCCTGGTCCTACATGATGGCCTTTGTCATGGTCGCATCATCGCCCGTTATCTTCATGTTCGGCTTCGTTCAGAAGTGGTTCATCTCCGGCCTTACGGCAGGCGCTGTCAAAGGCTGATGACGTACACAAAACATCCACACACCTTGTTCAACCTGGGAGGAAGACGCATGCAAACCACATCAAAACGGAAACTCATCAAATCGGTCGCGGCACTGGGAATTAGTACCGCCATCTTCGCTTTCCTTGCTCCGCAAGCCTTTGCGGAGAGCACGAAGATCATCTACCAGACGTTCTTGGATCCGAACAATTCGAAGGATCCCCGGTCTGCTGCTCAGACCAAGATGATCGACGCTTTTCAGGCGAAGAACCCTGACATCAAGGTCGAGCTCCTTGTCGATCCGACGGGGGCAACAGCAGCTCGTGCTATCAAGTCCGGCAGCCAGACACCGGACGTGATCCGCGTCGTCGGTTTTGCTGTTCCCGAATTCGCCGCCACTGGAAATCTTCTTGAACTCGATGATTTGGTAAAGAAGGACGGCATTCCGGATGACGATTGGCTCCTGCCTCTGTCGCGTACGAAGGTCGCCGGAAAACTTTATGCCCTCCCCCAGGATTTTCGCATTCCGATCCTCTTCTACCGCAAGAGCATGTTGGAGAAGGCCGGGGTGAAGCCGCCGACGACTTGGGATGAAGTGTGTGCACTAGGTCCCAAATTCGGCGAATCCGACACGATCCCGTTCGCCGTTCCGCTGGGAGCCACAGGCGGGCTTGGTGGCGCCCAGAGCCTCGGCGAATTCTTCCTGAGTACAATGCTGCCTGGAAACGGCGGTGAATACTTCACCCCTGATGGTAAAATTGCTTTCTCAAAAGAGTCGTTCATCAAAGCGGCGCAAACGATCAAAGACTTCTATACGACATGCAAGGTGACGCCGCTGCGCAGCGCGCAGATGGGGTTCAACGAATTGCACGACGCGATCCGGTCAGGTAGTGCGGCGTCGGCCGTTTTCGGCCTGTATCGTTATAAGACAGTAAAGCAGCAAGGTGGCGGTGATGATTTGGCCTGGGCTCCGGCGCCAGGATATACAGCAAATGACAAACAGACGGTCTACAGCTACAACATTGCGATCAACAAGAAGACCGTCAATCAGGATGCCGCTTGGACCTTCGTGAAGTTCATGGTGTCACCGGAGGCACAAGCTTTCGCAGCCGAGGGCGGCGAAGTTGTATCGCGTAAATCAGCGTACACTGCGCCATATTTCCAGAGCGACGCTGGTCAGGACCAGAAGAAGTGGGCTGACCTGGTAGCCCAGCGTGGCCAAACTGTAACCTACACCCCCATCCTCTCCACATATCACACCATCCTGGGCGAAGCTTTCCAACGAATGATCCTGAAAGACGGATCGCCGGCAGATGCCTACGATGAGCTGATCGAACGGTATGGCGCGGCACTCGCGAAGGCGCAGTAATTGACTTAACTGCAGATGAAAATGCTGGATGGGGGTGAATAGTCCCCTCCATCCAGCCGCTACCAAGACATTACCATCAACGCGCGTCGCCGATCGTCGACGCGAAGATTAGTGGTTTCGACGGCCCGTGTTCAGGCTTTTCGCCGGCTGAAATAAGCCGACGGCATCGGTGTGCCCGACGATCGCAGATCGCGTTAACACCATCCGAACCGAGCCGTTTTCCAACTCGCAGAGAGGCGTGGTTATGAGGTATCGTTACCTTGGGAGGACGGGAGTTCAGGTCAGCGAATACATGCTGGGGACCATGAGCTACGGATCAGATGGGAATACTGACGAAAAAGAGTGCATAGACATCGTGCACCATGCTTTGGACCGCGGCATCAACTTCATCGACACTGCGGACACTTATTCCCATGGAGAGGCCGAAGAGATCGTCGGCAAAGCGATTGCAGGCCGTCGGGACAAGGTGGTACTCGCAACCAAGTTTCGTCTGGCGGCAGGTGAAGGGCGCAACGAACAGGGCGGATCACGCTACTGGATTATGAAGCAGGTCGAAAACAGCCTGCGCCGGCTGAATACTGATCATATTGATCTTTACCAAATGCATCGGCCCGACCTTCAAACTGATCTCGATGAGACACTGGGCGCTCTTAGCGACCTGGTAACCCAAGGCAAAGTTCGTTACATCGGCTCCTCGACACTGCCGAGCTGGTACCTTGCTGAGACACAATCGGTTAGCCGATTGAATAAGACAGCGCGGTTCATCAATGAGAGCTCGCCCTACTCGATCTTTCAACGCGCCGTAGAGAGAGAAACCCTTCCCGCAGTTCAACACTATTGTATGGGATTTACCGCCTGGAGTCCCCTGAACGGCGGCTGGTTAACCGGCAAATACAAAGCCGATGGCTCCACGCCGTCTGGTTCCCGGGCCGAGCGCGTCAAAGGGCAATGGGGACAGCACTATCCCATCCTGCAGTCTCGCTTCGACATGCAGCGCGAGGGCAACAAGCGCAAGCTGGAACTACTCCCCGAACTTGAACGCGTCGCAACTGAGGCTGGCTTGTCGCTGATGCACATGGCTCAGGCGTTTCCCCTAGCGCATGCCGCGGTGACGTCTGTGATCCTCGGGCCTCGTACGCTTGAGCAGTTCAAGGCCATGGAAGCCGGGTTCGAGGCCACCCTTCAGGCAGCGACCCTTGACCGGATTGACGAACTTGTGCCGCCGGGATCGCTCATCGAAGAGGCTGATCGCGGCTATGTGTCTCCATGGCTCGCGCCAGAGGTTCGTCGCCACCTAGGTAAGGTCGCCTAAACAACAGACGGCCGTGACGGGGCTTCGTCGTCACATGACATTTCGTCCGTATCCCGCGCGAACGGTACGATCGTGATGTTCCGGCAGAACCAGTAGCGGCCCGAGAAATATTGAAATTCGAACAATAAGAAGGAGCCGATGACAGACATTGTCTTCAACCACGCCACGGTGCGCGAGAGAGCAGATATGCTGACCTTTCTTCGACTCTGCTCGGAGCGAGGACTTCACACCGTTTCCATTTGGGGGGACGAGATTGCCAAGGTCGGCGAGAAAGACGCTCTCTCTGTTTTGCAAGATTTCGGGATGGCGGTCTCAGGCTATAATCGCGTTGGACCGTTGGCAGCCGATTGCCTTGACCGGGCTGAGGCGGAGCTTGAGCGCGCAGCCAGATTCGAGGCTGATCATGTTTTCCTGTTTACGGGAGGCTTGCGGGACAATGAAAAGGATTTGGGTTCAGCAAGACGACGGATCGAGGATCTAGTTGGCAAAGTCCTCGAGCGCGCACGCAAGATTGGAGTGAAGCTGGCCATTGAGCCACTTCATCCAATGCTTACCGGCGATCGCACCGTGATCTCCAGCCTTTCCCATGCAAATTCTCTCTGCGAAGCATTGGGACCGGGCATCGGCGTGGTCGTGGATGTCTATCATTGTTGGTGGGACGAGCGACTTAGTGCCGAAATCGAGCGTGCTGGTGAGGCCGGCCGGCTCTTTGGTTTTCATGTCAACGACTGGCTGATCCCTACGCGGCATCTCCTCACCGATCGAGGCATGATGGGAGATGGGATCATAGATCTGCGCGGCATCCACTCGATGATGCGAGATGCCGGCTACCATGGCGCGGTGGAGGTAGAGATCTTCTCCGCCGACTGGTGGGCTCGCGACCCTGCGGAGGTCATGGACATTGCGCTCGATCGCTGCCGTAGCCTGTTCAACAAGGCAATAAAACCATGCGAGTGAATATTCCCAACCTTGATGGCAACTCGCGTGTCTACGCTGTGTTTGGCGATCCAATCCACCAGGTCCAGACGCCGCGCCTGATCAACCCGATCTTTGCCGCGGCCGGAGTTAACATCTACGCGGTGCCGTTTCTGATAACCGACGAACATTTTGCTGCGGCGTGGGATATTTTTGCTGCGATTCCCAACCTTTGCGGTATCAGCACGACCATCCCTCACAAGGTGGCCGCCGCCAAGAGGTGTTCAACCCTCACGCCGACGGCAAAGGCAGTCGGCGCCGTCAACTGCGTTCAGCGTGGCGAGGACGGCCAGATGAATGGTGCGCTGTTTGATGGTGTAGGCTTTGTTGAAGGACTTGGAGAGGCAAAGCCGCGACTAAGTGGCGCCCGTGTGCTGATTGTCGGCGCAGGCGGCGCAGGCCGCGCGATCGCCTTCGCGCTAGCTGAAGAAGGCGTAAGGAAGATCGATCTTATGGATCTTTCAGCTGAATCCGTCGCCTTCACCGCGAATATAGTCAATTCCTTTCGTGGCGAGGAATGCGCCGTTTCAGTCGATGGATCGACAAGGTGGGACTACGATATCGTCATCAATGCGTCTCCGATCGGCGTCAAGGGTGACAGCGTCTTTCCTATGCCAGCGGCCGCGATACGGCCTGAAATGCTCATTGCTGACATCGCCAGCTTAAGCGGCGAGACGACACTATTGCGCGCCGCTAAGGCAGCCGGCGCAACCGTCTCTGATGGAAATGACATGCTGCTTGCGCAGATCCGCCTGATGGCAGGTTTTGCCGCAGGCTTGCCGGCAGGAACTGCACTCTAACGATCAAAAATAGCGAAAGATTACATCATGAAGATCAAAGCCCAGGGGATCGTTCCCGTTATGCTTACCCCTTTCACCCCGGATAACCGGATCGATTGGGAAGGTCTCGAGCGACTTGTTGAATGGTATATCGCCAATGGTGCCGATACGCTCTTCGCCGTTTGTCAGTCGAGCGAAATGCAGAAGTTGTCGCTGGAGGAGCGAGTTGAGCTTTCCAAGAAGGTGGTCTCCTTGGCGGCCGGACGCGTGCGGGTGATCTCATCCGGACACATCAGCGAGAGCAGGGATGACCAGCGCGCAGAACTGGTGGCGATGGCTGAGACTGGCATCGATGCCCTTGTCCTGGTCAGCAACAGGCTCGACACCGGCAATGCCGGAACCGAAGCATTTCGTTCCGCCCTCGATGGAATCTTGAGTTGGCTCCCCAGCGACCTGGCCCTCGGTCTGTACGAATGCCCAGCTCCCTATCGCCGCCTCTTGAGCGATGACGAATTCAAGCTGTGCCGCGACACCGGCCGCTTCGTAACGCTGAAGGATGTCTCCTGTGACCTCGAAACAGTCAAGCGGCGCATCGCCCTTTCTGGCGATTCCGGCTTTGCGATCGTCAACGCCAATGCGGCCATCGCCGCTGCCGCTATGCGCGCAGGTTCGAAAGGCTTCTCTGGCGTCTTCACCAACATCCACCCCGACCTCTACGCCTGGCTTTACAAACACGCTTCCGAAGAGAGCGTTTTGCGCCGCGACCTTGAAAACTTCCTGGCGCTAGCAGCGATGGCCGAGCCGATGGGCTATCCCGGTCTTGCCAAGGTTTGGCACAAGCGCCTTGGCACGTTTGATAGCGTTCATTCCCGTGTCACAGATTATGACATTACCGAGCGGCACTGGGCAGTCGTGGATCTGCTAGACCATATTCGGCGGGGGACCGACAGGTTCAGAGAGCGGATCAAGCAAGTCTCCTAACCATTAGCCACCGTCGAGTTTGCTTCTTCAATGCGTGGGAACGCGCGCTACGCATTGAAGAACAATGGTTATCCGCGGAGCGCGCCGTCATCCATGCGGTCATCATCGGACGATTCCAACACTTTCATCTTTCAAGCGAAGCCGTCCAAGAGGCAGAAATGAGCCCTACTCTAGCCACACCTGATCAAATTGCGTTGGCTTATCAACTTCGCAGTCTCCGTCATGACGCAAGCCAGATTCCGACGGGTCAGCTCGTGTCAATGCCCTTAGCGCTTGAGAACGCAATAGAGGTGCAGAGGCAGTTGTCGAAACTCGAAGGAGTAGACGTCCCTGCTTGGAAAGTCGCCAAATCGCCCGACGGCGAACCTGTTATCGCTCCGCTTCATCCATACTTCGATAATCCTTCCGGTGCGGCCATTGCATGGCGAAGGGACATAAAACTGGAGATAGAAGTTGCGGTGGAGCTTTGCCAGGATCTTCCTGTTCGGGCCGACACATCCTATGAGCGGGCCGACATCGAGGCCGCAATCTCAAACGTCTACCTCGGTGCAGAGTTGGTGTGGAGCGGCATTTTCGAAGGTGGCAGCATTTCCTTCCAGGCCTTTGTGGCAGACCGCCTCGGAAATATTGGCTACGTAAGAGGGCCGGCTCTAACCCTATCGGTTCTTCAGCCCGGTGCCAGTTTTCCCCTCAAGATTTGGCTCAACAAGCAGGTCGTTTTCGACGCTGCCGCAGAGCATCCGACGAAGGATCCGCTTACTTGGCTCTGCGGGTACGCGAACAATCGATCCAGGCCTGACGAAGTGCTCAGAGCAGGCTCGATTATCACGACGGGAAGCCTCTGTGGTGCACTCGAGGTTGCCAATCCGGGGGACGTATCCGTCCAACTGGGCGAGGACGATGTGCTGGATTTCGCGCTGTCCTAAGCCTCTTTACACATGACGAAAAAGGAGCCCGAAGTGATGCAGTTGAACGCTTCCTATACTGTGAACACTTACTCTTACACGACCGGTTACTCCGCTCTCGATTGCCTACGCCATCTTTCTGGTCTTGGCTTTTCTAGCTTCGAAATGATGCTTGTCCCGGGGCATTTTTGGCCGAGTACCGCGACAGTCGCGGAGCGCAAAGCGGTCGAAAGTCTTCTAAACGAACGAAACATTCGCATCGAAACCCTCAATCAGCCAAATCTCGACGTTAATCTTGCAGCCCTTACGCCCGAATGCCGCAAATACTCTTGCGGTGTTGTTGCCGCTGCGTTGGAACTTGCTGCTGACTGGGGTGCCGCTGGAGTAGTCGTCAACCCTGGAAAGACAAACCCTGTTTTCCCGGCGAGTCTTGAGAAGCTTACTGAATGTTTTCAATCGTCTCTCGACATCCTGGTGCCGCGCGCGGCCGATCTGCAGGTCCAGCTCATAGTTAAGAACCATCCGCTGTCGTGGCTTTATAAGGGAAACGACCTTCTGTCCTTTTTTAATCGTTATGGGTGGCCGAACATCGGGTTGGGATATGACATTGCGAATGCTGCCTTCGGGCGCGATCCGGCGGTCGATGTGATTCCCAAATTAAAAAAGCATCTGTCGGCCATCTACGTTGCAGACACGCCCCTGGATGAATTTCGTCACGATCCACTTGGAGGAGGCGCAGTGTCATTTGGACCTATCGCGCAGGTTCTGGAGAGCATCGATTATCGCGGACCTTCGATTTTCGAGATCGTTTCAGCTGACCCTGACAGAGCAATTCTGGAAAGCGCATCATTCTTGAACAAATTCTGGCGGCCCAGATGATCGAGATCGGTCCGTTGGCCTGCGATCTTTCTCTCTCAGATTGCAGATAAAACCACACCACGCAGCTAGATGTCGCGCTGAAGGCGACCAGGAGACGTCAATGATCATAAATACTTTTTCCTACCTTTGGAAATCCACTGCGATACAGGCGATGTCTGAACTTATCCGGCATGGCTTTACGGTATTTGAAGTTCCCGTGAGTTCCCCACACTGCTGGCCGGACGAAATGTCGGCAAGTTCGCGTTTGGATGCGAGAAAGCAACTGCAGGACCACGGAGCGAGCGTCAGGTCGCTGAATGCTGGCGGATATGATATTAATCTGGCCAGCCCAGGCGCAAATATGAGGCGCAAAAGCACTGACCACATTAAAGATGTCATCCAACTCGCGGTCGATTGGGGGGTTACCGACGTTGTAATCTCTCCAGGAACGCGCCGTCCGATGATCTCTCCCACCATCCCGCAAACCCTTGGATGGCTATATGAGAGTCTTGACGTGCTTCTACCGGTTGCAAAGCAAGCCGGCGTGCGGCTCCTCATGGAGAATACCCCATATTGTTTCAGGCCGACAATCGGGGAACTCGTCGGTCTTGTCGAGGAAATCAAAAACGAAAATCTGAGCATCGTCTATGACGTCGCAAACGCGGCCTACATTGGCGAGGATCCAGTAGCGAGTCTTCGGTTGCATCACTCTCACATAGGTCTCGTGCATATCTCGGATACGGGTACGGACGTCTGGGGCCACGATCCTATCGGCACGGGGATCATAGATTTTGCGGGTCTCGGGCGCGCCGTCGATTCAATTTTTAGTATTGATAGCGTTGTCCTCGAGGTTATTCGCGAAGAAGAGCCGCTGTTGGAAGTTAACAATGCGATGCAGGAGCTCAAAAAGAGGGGCTGGAGGGTTGATTGAAAACTCCGCATCGCAATTACGCTCGGTGGAAGATCCCCGTCGGTATCGCCCACGATATCCATCTAAAGTGGTGGATACCTTGGGGAGCGCGAATTTTTGTGAGTGTCATGACGCCCTAGATGCCACAACACGCCATCTTGTTGGGCGGGCAGAGTTCAACAATTTTCGTATCTGGAAGCCATTTAGAATCGTATTGCGATTTGGAAGTGAATTCCATATTATTCGACATCATCAATCGGAGAAGTGTCCATGAGAGTGTTAGTTAGTGGAGGAAGCCGCGGAATTGGCGCAGCGGTTTGTATACGTATCGCAGAAGCTGCTGCATCAAGAGGCGAGCGTGCTCAGATCGCAGTGTGTGGCCTTGGCTCTTCCGAAGGGCAAGAGGACGTTGCGCGTTCGGTGCGCGCGTTGGGAGGCGATGCTATTGCGTTGTCTGGCGACCTGGGCAACATCGATGTGGCCCCGAACCTCGTAGAGGCGGCGGTGTCGGAGTTTGGTGGTCTGGACGCTCTTGTTGCCAATGCTGGCATGGCAAGTCCCGGAAACATCTGTGATTTGTCGGTTTCAGACTGGGACAAGATGTTCGCGGTCAACCTTCGCGGGGCTTGGCTTCTGGCCAAACACTGCCACCCGCACTTAAAGCAGAGTCGAGGCGCTGCATGCTTCACATCGTCGATGTCGGGACAAGTACCTCATGCGGGATCAGGTGCATATAGTCCAAGCAAAGCGGCGCTAACTATGCTTGCGAAGACCCTTGCCTTGGAATGGGCGCCGGATGGCATTCGTTCGAACATCGTCTCTCCGGGAATGACGCACACTCCAATGTCCGCAAAAATGTATGCCGATCCAGCGATTAAGCGGGCGAGAGAGGATCTGATCCCACTTTCCAGGATCGGCGATCCAAAAGACATTGCTAATGCGATTGAGTTCCTGATAAGCCCACTTGCGAGTTACATCACCGGTCAAGACCTCTGCGTCGACGGCGGCTTCTCAAAATCAATCTTAAGCCATATCCCTGGGCGCCCAAGCTCAAATTCGTAATCAGCGAAGGCGCGACCGCACGCTTGAATAAATTCCAGCATTTGGCCCCGGAAGACGAAAGCTTTTGAAGGTTCTGGCGATCGCGGAAGCGCTGTGATCGTCAGAATTTTACGCCCGTTCCCTGCAATGCGCGAACTCGTTGCCCTCTCCGCCGTTCGCTTGAACTGTTCGTCACGATTAGCCAGAGCGGCCAAATCGCTTGACACCAGTCGAACAGCTGCTGGGCAACAAGATGGACGACCTCCCCTTCCCGTTGGATCCGGCCATTGATCGCCATCATCGACGATCCGAGAACGATCCGCCGGCGTTTTTCGAAGAGTGTCGGCCCGCCCCGTCTCGTCCTCGATGGTGGTGAACATGATGCCGTTGGCCGATCCCGGCTTTTGCCGCACGAGCACAAGTCCGACGGTATAGACCCAATGACCTTGCGTTCATTGCCTCTGCACAATCACCGCCCCTTCAGACAGTATTATTCCGGCGCGACCTTCTGCCCGGCGCCGATGGGCAGTCAGCACTCGCTGACCCCGGCACGCCTTCGGGCGCAAAAAGGTGGGTCATCGGCGCCATAACAATCCGATTTTTGAGTTCAAGCGATCGGTTGGCGATGGGGCGGAAAAGACTGCTTGTATCGGGACTGGCCCTCAGTAGAACTCCGTTGCGTTTAACGGGCCTACCGGTATACCATGTAAACCTAGCGTCAATCAGGCACTTCAAGTCGCCTAGGTATATCGAAGGAAACCGTCATGCTCGAACTTGAACCGCTCTGCTTTTCTTCTGAATGCCCGAGCCGGGCCTTGTTCGATCAGATTGCTGATAAGTGGTCAATGATGGTGCTTGCCGTACTCGACGACGAACCGCAGCGCTTCAACGCCATTCGCCGTCGGCTGCAAGGTGTCACGCAAAAAGCCCTCACTCAGTGCCTCCGCCGGCTCGAACGCAACGGCCTGATAGCGAGAGAGGTGATTTCACTCTCGCCGGTCGCCGTTCAGTATCAGGTGACGCCGCTGGGCCGCACGTTACGGGAGCCACTCCAGGAACTTCACAAATGGACACTGGTAAAACTGCCGGAGGTCACAGCAGCAAGAGAGGCTTTCGACAGCATAGATGGCGGGCAGAAGGGCGCGGACAGATCGCTAATCCAGTTACGTCTGTGACGCGACGAGAGCGACTGCAGGAGGTCCGATACTGGCTCGCGGCGGTTCAGGAAAGAGAACTCGGACTAGGTATACTGTGCCCTACCAGGGCTACTTTAAGTGCCTGATTGACGCTAGGTGTACAAAGTATACTTGTGTTTCCGTCAACAATGATGGAGCATATTCATGCGCAACAATCTTCAATTCTATATCAACGGAGCCTGGGTACAGCCCAAAAGCACGGCCGTAATCGATGTTATCAACCCCGCGGACGAAAGCGTCGTTGGTCAAGTCGCGCTAGGCGATGCAAGTGATGTGGACGACGCGGTTTCAGCCGCGCGAAAGGCATTTGAAACGTATTCGCTCACCTCGATTGAGGAGCGAATTTCGCTCTTCGACCGGATTATAGCTGCCTACGACAAGCGAGTGAGCGACCTAGCCCTCGCGGTAACGGATGAAATGGGCGCGCCGCGATGGCTTTCAGAGCAATTGCAGGTGACCGTCGGCGTTGCCCATTTCAAGATTGCACGAGCAGCGCTTGAGACATACCGTTTTGATGAGCCTCTTGGCACAAGCGAAGTCGTGCGCGAGCCGATCGGCGTTTGTGCTTTGATCACGCCGTGGAATTGGCCGCTGATGCTGATGGCCGCAAAGGTGGCACCTGCGCTTGCTGCGGGTTGCACCGTGGTGTTGAAGCCGTCTGAAATCGCGCCGTTCTCAGGTACGATCCTTGCTGAGATCCTCCACGACGCCGGAGTACCCAAGGGCGTGTTCAACCTTGTTCATGGAAATGGCCGCGTTGTCGGCAATGCTTTGACGAGCCATCCCGAGGTGGACCTTGTCTCCTTCACCGGCTCAACTGCGGCTGGGATCGAGGTGGCTCGCACCGGTGCACTCACAGTCAAAAGGGTACATCAGGAACTGGGGGGGAAGTCACCCAACATCGTTCTCCGTAGCGCGGACCTCGCTTCTGCTGTCGAAGGGGGCGTAGCGCAGATGATGCTGAACAGCGGACAGAACTGCAGCGCACCATCTCGGATGCTGGTCCATGTCGATCAGGTTGCCGAAGCAATCAGCTATGCCAAGGCGGCCGCCGAAACGTGGTCGGTCGGCCATCCTTCTTCTAATGCAAAGATGGGACCGGTGGCCTCGGAAGCGCAATGGAACAAAATCCAGAGTCTGATCCAGTCGGGTCTCGATGAAGGCGCCACGCTTGTGACTGGAGGGCTCGGCCGTCCCGACGGACTTGATGCTGGCTTCTACGTCCGGCCTACGATCTTTGCCGATGTGCGCAACGACATGACGATCGCGCGCGAAGAAATCTTCGGGCCAGTCCTGGTCATCATCGCCTATTCCGACGAGGAGGAAGCGGTGAGGATCGCCAACGACACGACCTACGGCCTTGCTGCCTATGTCCAGGGTGAGCGGGTTGCGGCCGAAGCTGTCGCGCGTCGCCTGCGTGCCGGCCAAGTCTACCTGAACAATGTTAATCTTGATCTGGCTGCGCCCTTCGGCGGCTACAAGCAGTCCGGCAACGGACGTGAATGGGGTCCGATGGCGATCGCTGAATTCCTTGAGACCAAGGCCATCATCGGTTTCCGTGAGGCAGCTTGACAGCCTAACCTGATTATGGATGCCCGGAACTCAATTGATCCGGGCATTCTGCTGTTTCTTCCCACCGCCGGCGGAGGACCGTGATCTGTCAGTACTTCTCGAAAGCGCGATGCGTTCTTGCAGCCCCCATCTGTCCTCGATCTCTCACCCCGGCGCGGAAAAAAATAGAAGGGGTGCTGGCGGATGGAGCGTCCTGCCGATTTCAGAACAGCATGAAGTAAGAACTCACCTGACGGAATCGCCGGGTTGCATGCACCTACCCGCAAAGACCGATTGGCAGGATCTCGAAAGCATTCGTACGGATTGTGCAATGACATCGCCTGCGGATCCGATAGCTTACAAAAGCAAGCGGTCTCCTCGACAGCATCCGTTTTCATCTTCCGCAGTTTCCGCCCCAAGAGACTTCGCGAATGGCATCCGCAGGCGTCCCTAGAGTCCGGATGCTGCCCATAAAGGCTCCGCATTCTCCCGATCACCTTTGCGCGCAAATACGAAAATTGCCACCTTGGGAAACTTCATCTTATCGAACATTAGCTTCAGGGCCTTTATGGCCCGCGCGTCGCCATTTCTAGCTGCATTCCGTGCTTCGTCGATCTCCTTGTCGTAAAGTTCGCCAGGAAACTCCGCCGATCACCGCCGATGGGGCCGCAGAAATCGCGGATCTTCAGCGATGACTAGCGGCAGTGCGGCAGATATCTTCTCTTATTATCACACGAAGCTCGCCGAAACTTTGGAATCCAATGTGCCGGACAAGCCGATGGACCGTTGTTGGAGAAACGCGGCACCTGCGCGCCACCGCGGCAGCACTTTCAAAGGCCGTTATTTCCGGCCTTTCCAGGATCTCCCTTGCGACCCGTTCGAGACCGACGGGAAATACCAGCTGCCGGCTGGCGATCAGGCGCTTCAGCTCCTGCAGTGTTGAGGGAGGAGGAGAGTTCCGATCCTGTAGCATTGCGCTCACTTTCAAAAGAGCTGACTTCACGCAACTCAGCCGAAGCCCGCACAGAGGCGGCGCCACACATAAGATATGCGAAGTGCAGTCGGGCGTGTTTCGCTCCGACTAGATCGCCTGCGGCTTGAAATCGCTGGCTGCGACCGGCATCACGCCCTGCAACAGAGCGACGGACTTCTCCAGCCCTTCAAGGCTGTTCAGAAGCACATCCTCATGCTCTATCGAGAGCCAGCCATCGTAACCGGCCATCTTCAGCCTGTAGCAGAACTGCCGCCACCATTCTTCGCCGTGGCCAAATCCCAGTGTTATATAGGACCAGCTACGCGCCGGGATATCCATTAGGCTGCCGTTCTCCAAAAGGCTGGTGACGGCCTGCTTCGGAGTGTTGAGGAGGGTATCTTTGGCATGAACGTGGTATACGGCTCCGCCGAGCGCTTCTGCGGCGACAAGAGGATCGGCACCCATCCAGAAGAGATGCGACGGGTCCAGGTTTGCTCCGACGACCGGGCCAACGGCTTCGCGAAGCTTCAGCAGCGAAGGGACGTTATAGACGCACTGATTGCCATGCAGTTCCAGCGCAATGCGTTCCACACCGTGCTCTCTCGCTAGTGCCACGATCCTGGTCCAGTACGGGAGGAGCTTCTCCTCCCACTGGTAGCGAAGGATAGCCTGCGTTTCCGGCGGCCATGAGGAGACCACCCAGTTCGGCATGGTGTCGGCGGCATTCCCGGCTGGAAGTCCCGACATCGCGCAGACGGTCTTGATACCCAGCTCGCCGGCAGCGCGGATCGTATCCTCAAGACCCTGCCCCTGGCCATGATCGGTCGGATGCAGGGGATTTCCGTTGGCGTTCAAGCCTACCACTTCCAGTTCCCGGTCGGCGAAAGCTCTGAGGAATGCCTTCTGCGCGTTCTTGTCCCGCAGGATCGTCGATAGATCGAAATGCGGCGCCGTCGACCAGCCACAGGTGTTGACCTCGACGCCGGAGACGCCCAGCCTTTGCGCGTGATCCAGCATTGCCTCGAAGGGCAGGCCGCCGAGGCTGTCTGATACGAATCCAAGCTTCATGCGTAAAACTCCGGTTTGGAAATCATTTCGACGGGAACCTTGCAGCCGTCGTTCAAGGCCGTAACGCCGGCTTCGGCGACCCTTGCGGCGCAGTATCCGTCCCAACTGCTCGACGCGATGTGCGGGAACACTCCGGTCTCGACGAACCGAATGAAAGCGCGGTTCTGGCGGCGATAGGCTTCGGCATAGCGGCCGCGCCAATCCGCTTCGTAGCTTGTGCTCTGGCCGAGCTCCCGGTCGACGCGGGTGTAGTTGACGGCGTTCATGGCGATGGTCGCCTTCTCGCCCACCAGTTCCGCGCGCACGTCGTATCCGTAGGCCGCGTTATTGTTGATCTCGATATTCACGAGTTGATCATCGGCGGTTTCGAGCACCATATAAACCGGTGCGACCAGCGCGTCGGAGCGCTTCGGCTGGAAGGCGGAGATCGATACGTATTCGGTGTCGAGCACATGTCGGACGACATCGAACTCGTGCGGGGCGGAATTGGTGATTGCCATCGCTCCGGTGAAGTCCGACGCGGGCGTCGCGACATTACGATGAAAGTTGTGCATCATCAGGGCGCGGCCGATCGCACCGTGCTCCAGAGCCTGCTTCATCTCCACATAGGATTGATCGAAGCGGCGCATGAAGCCGAGCATTATGAACTTCTTTCCCGCGGCTTCTTCCGCCTGCATGATCTCCAAGCATTCTTTCGAAGATTGCGACAGCGGCTTTTCGCAGAGAGCCCGTTTGCCGGCTCTTATGCAGGACAGCGACAAGGGCGCGTGCGTGAAATCGGGGCTTGCGATGATAACTGCGTCCACGTCCGGACGAGCGGACACCCGGTCGGGGTCTGAGTCGACGTCGTGAGCGCTGTAGGCGTCCGCCACCTTGCGGGCGCGATCCGCATCCATGTCGCAAACGACCTGGAGGCTCGCCCCCGGCAGATCTTCTGCGACGATTCTCGCATGATCGGCTCCCATCAACCCTGCCCCGATGACGGCGATCCTTATTGTCATTTCGATTTTTCCTGTCGTTAGAGAACTAGCGATTTGCGGCAAGCATTGCGTCTGTCGTGCGAAATGCGTGCCGGGACCCCATCCCGGCACGCACCCTTGGGAGGGCTTTATTTCTTTGCGTATTGGTCAACGTTGTCCTTGGTGATCGAAGCAAACGGCACCAGCTTTTCGGCCGGCGCATCCTCGCCTTTTTTCAGGCCTTCCACGACGTCGAAGGCGGCCTTCGCCTGGCCTGCGGCGTCCTGGAAGATGGTCTGCGACATGGTGCCGGCCTTGATCGCATTAAGAGCATCGGCCGTACCATCGACACCGGAGATCATCACGCCCTTGAGGCGGTCGGCACCCTGAAGTGCTTCGAGGGCACCCAGCGCCATCTGATCGTTGGCTGCGACGATTGCATCGAACTTCGGAAAGCTTTGGATCCAGTCTTCCGTGACCTTCATGCCTTCAGCGCGGTCGTAGTTTGCCGAAAGGCTGGCGAGGGTGGCCACGTCGGAACGGCCGAGCGCATCCTCGAATCCCTTCTTTCGCTCCTGCGTGTGCGAAAGCCCCGGCGTGCCTTCGAGGTAGAGGATCTTGGCGTCCTTGGGCAGGTGTTCTTTCATGTATTCGCCCTGAAGACGGCCGGCATCGATGTTCTTCGAGCCGACGAACGTGTATTTGCCGCCTGCCGATTGGATGCCGAGAGCGATGACGGGAATGCCGGCCTGGTTCGCCTTCTCGACGCCCGGTACGATGCCCTGATAGTCGACCGGCACGACGACAATTGCATTGACTTTCTGCGCTATGAAGTTGTCGATCTGATCGAGTTGCTTGCTGACGTCGTTGTTGGCGTCGGAGAAGCTCACTTCGACTGCCGGATCGGATTTCGACGCTTCGATGAAGGCGTTTTTGCGCGCCATGACGAAGACGTCCGTATCCGCCATATTGGCGTAACCGACGACGAATTTGTCCGCGGCGAATGCAGCGCCGGTGGAGATCCCGGCAAGGGATATGGCGCAGGCGAGAGCGAGTTTGGAAATGGCTTTCATTGGGTCCTCCCATAGAGTTTCAGATTCATTCCGGATGCGGGAAATCCCGCCGACAAAGAGGTGGTTCCTCAGCAGGCGCTAGCCCGCCGAAGAACATCGGTCATGCCTTCTTTTTGCTGCGGGCAGACTTCGTCCAGACATCGAGGATCACGGCGATCGCGATGATCAGACCCTTGATGATCTGCTGCCAGTACGAGCTGACATTCATGAGATTGAGCATGTTGTTGATGACGCCGATGATCAGCGATCCGATAATTGTGCCGGTAATGGTTCCGGTGCCGCCCATCAGGCTGGTGCCGCCAACGACCACCGCGGTGATCGCGTCGAACTCATAGCCGACGCCGCCGGCCGGTTGACCGGAATTGATGCGAGACATGAGGACGATGCCTGCGACGGCGCACAGAATGCCGTTGAAGATGAAAGCCTTCACGACGATGCTGTCTGGATTGATGCCGGAAGCGCGCGCGGCACGCTCATTGCCGCCTACCGCATAGACGTATCGGCCGAACTTGGTCTTGTTGAGAAGAATCCAGGAAATGACGACGACGATCGCGAGGATGAGCACGGAGATCGGTACTGGGCCAAGCGAGCCTTGCCCGATCACTTTGAAGTCGCCCAAGCCCGTCACGGGCGATCCACCCGTATAAAGGAGCACTGCGCCGCGTGCGACGGTCGTCATTGCCAATGTCATGATGAACGACGGGATGCGGAAGAAGGTGATGACGAAGCCATTGATGATGCCGGTCAGAATGCCGACTGCTACGCCCGCGACGACCGCGAGGATGACGCTGGCGGTGATGGCCATCACGCTCCCGGCGATGACACCACAGAGCGCGAGAACAGATCCCAGCGATACGTCGATGTGTCCCAGAATAATGATAAAGGTGACGCCGCATGCGAGAAGGCTAACCACCACAACCTGACGAAGGACGTTGGTCAGGTTGGCTTCCGTCAGGAACGTCGGGCTCAAAATCGACGCGAGGATGCAGATTCCGACGAAGATGAGAACCGTGCCGTACTTCCGGTAGATCTGGGAAAAGCTCATGTTCCGAGAGCCTGAAATCACCTGGCCTCCTCGTTTCACGGCCGCCTCTGCGCGTTCGATACTCATCAGTGTCCTCCCGTGGCGAGGCGCATGATGTTTTCCTGCGTGGCCTCGTTCCTTGTTAGTTCGCCGGTCACCCGGCCTTCGCTCATCACCACCACGCGGTCACTCATGCCTAGGATCTCGGGCAGTTCAGATGAGATCATGACGATCGCCAGCCCCTGACGAGCGAACTCGGTCATCAGTCTGTGAATTTCGGATTTCGACCCGACGTCGATGCCTCGTGTGGGTTCGTCGAGAATGAGCAGCTTCAGATCACCCAGCAGCCACTTGGCGAGAACGATTTTCTGTTGATTGCCGCCGCTGAGGTTCTCAACGATCATTGCCGTATCGGGCGTCTTGATCTGGAGCATCTTGATCATGCGCTGGGAAGCCGTCTCTTCCTGCCGCTCGCTGATGAAAAGGCCGGAAGCGAACTTCTTGAGGTTCGCAAGCGAAATGTTCTCGCCGACGGACCGGCAAAGCACCAGACCTTCCGCTTTGCGATCCTCTGAGACCATGGCGATGCCGTTGGCGATGGCATCCTTCGGGGACATGAGCTTTAGCGGTTTTCCGTTCAGACGGATGACGCCCGCGTCCGCCGCGTCCAGGCCGAAGATCACCCGGGCGACCTCTGTCCGCCCTGCGCCGATCAGGCCGGAAAGGCCAATGATCTCGCCGGCGCGCACCTCGAAGCTGACATTTTCGAAGCTGCCGTCACGAGAGAGGTTCTCGACGGAAAGGACAATCTCGCCGATCGGCACTTCCTCTTTCGGAAAAATGCTGGAGATCGTGCGGCCGACCATTTGGGAAATCAGCTTTGCGGGCTCATATTCGCTGGCCGGGGCGGCAGCGATGAACTGGCCATCACGCATCACCGTGATGTCGTCGGCGATCTGGAAGATCTCGTCCATCTTATGTGTGATGTAGATGATCGCGACGCCTGCTGCCTTCAGGTCTGCGATCTGTCTGAAGAGCATCGCGACTTCCGTGTCGCTGATCGCCGACGTCGGTTCGTCCATAATCACCAGAGAGGCCTCGCGCGAAATCGCCTTGACGATCTCGATGAGTTGCATCGTCGCGATGGACAGGTCTCGCATCTTGGTTTGGGGGCTGTATTTCAGACCCAGCCGATCCAGGAGCGTCTGCGTATCTGAATTCATGCGATCGAAATCGACAAACCGGGACAAAATGCCTGTCCGGCCGTAAGTGGGCTCGCGGCCGAGAAAGATGTTTTCGGCGATGGTCATGTCGAGCACCGGGCTGAGTTCCTGATGGATCATCGAGATCCCTCGGTCCAGTGCGGCTGCGGCGCTTTGGTGGTCGAGCTTTTCGCCTCTGAAAAGGATTTCTCCGCCGTCGATCGCGTAGATACCGCTCAGAATCTTCATGAGCGTCGACTTGCCGGCGCCATTTTCCCCGACGAGGACATGGACGGTGCCGGGACGAACCTTCAGGCTCATGCCATCGAGCGCGAGAACACCAGGGAAGGCCTTGGTGATTGAACGCATTTCAAGAACGAAGCCGGCTCCGCTATCTATAGGCGTGCGATGGCCTTCGCCGCCTGAAAGCGGCGCCACCTTTTGCAAGGTCGCAGACATGAGAGTATTTCCTCCAAATGAGAGAGCTCTCCCAAGCCCTCCCGCCAAATTGGCTTTTGCTGAAAGATGAAATTGCGAAAATTCCGCCAGCTGTCAACGAAGCTGTGGATTTTTCTCCCAAAACCTCTCATAAATAGCGTCAGATTATGAGAGGCTTATTATGTCACGCCCAACGATCCCCGACTTGGCAAAAGCCGCGAATGTAAGCATTTCAACAGTCGACCGCGTGTTGAACGGTCGCGACCCCGTGCGCCCACAGACGGCGGAGCGGGTTCTTAACGCCGCCCGCCAGATTGGTTTCCATGGCGTGACGGCCATCGCCCGGCGACTCGAGCACGACAAGCCGGTGATCAAATTTGGCTTTCTTCTCAAGCAGTCTCACCGCAAGCTTTATCAAATGTGGGGCGATGTTCTCGTCGCGGCGACCGAAGCATTTCCCGACGCCCATGGAAGGGCCATCGTTAGATTCATGGACGATCTTGCGCCCGACAAGGCTGCCGAGGCGATCTACGCTCTCAGTCGCGAAGCCGACGTCATTGGAATGATCACCTCCGACCACCCGCAGGTGAACCACGCCGTCGATGGTCTTGCAGCAGAGAACATTCCGGTCGTGACCATGATTTCCGATATTTCCACTGCCTCCCGCGCAGCCTATGTCGGCAACGACTGCGTCAAAAAGGGCCGCACGGCCGCGTGGTTCATAGCCGGGCTGAATGGCAATGGCGGCAAGGTTTCCGTCTTCGTCGGAAATCACCGATATCTTGCGCAAGAACTAAACGAAATGGGGTTTCGATCATACTTCCGGGAGAGCGCGCCGGGCTTTCAGATGCTGGAGACGGTTGCAACTCTTGAAGAGCCCGAAATTGCTTATGAGGCCACGCGTCACCTTCTACAGACCGAACCAAATTGGGTCGGGCTTTACGTTGCCGGCGGCGGCATCACCGGTGTGATGCGAGCTCTGCGGGAGGATGGTGGACCGGCAGCCAAACGCCTTGTGGTCATAGCACACGAGCTGACGAATGAAACAAAAGCCGGTCTTGCTGAAGGATTGATCAAGGTCGTCCTATCTCACCCGGCAAAGCAGTTGGGGGAGACCTTGGTGCGCGCAATGGCGCAAGCTCTCGATACCGACCGATCACCGACCGTGTCGCAGCACATTGTACCCTTCGACTTCTACACAGCGACTAATATCTAAGAAAACTGCCTTGTGATACGTTGGCGGCCGTTGTGACATCGCCCCCTGGCCTTTTCTCAATACTCTGCGGGCACCTCATATACTTCTGCAGCTGGATCCTCGAGGAATGAGCGCACCGTCGGTGGTAGCTGGCGCGACGATAGCGGGACAGGTCCACAGCGCGCAAGTAGTTCACGCAAGTCTGGCTCGGTGCCGACATGCCGCCAGATCATCCGCGAGGCATAGGGGAGGTTTTCCCTTCGCCACGAAATTCCCATCGTCGTCCCACGCAGATAGACGCGCTGATACTCGTCGAATGGCAGGAGGATCGTCTGCGACAGCATGGCGTTCGGTCCGACGACACGTTGCGTGATGAAGATCCGGTTCCGATAGAAGGCCGCCAAGCCCAGATATTTCGAAAACTGCTGAATGCCGCTTCCGAGGTCTCGAAGCCGCTCCATCGATTTGGCCTGCACCAATCCACCCTGCTCGATAAGGCGGCTGCACGAACAGACAACCATCCCGGGCCAGGATGGCGAACGATAATAGGTCTGAAAATAGCCGATATGACGCCTGAGCGCGGTTAGGTTTCCGGGAAACGCTTTGAGAAGCTCTGAACCTCCGTTGATATCGAGGACGGGTTTGTGAAGTCGCTCGCGAAACTGTTTGGGAGCGAGGTCAAAGTCGGCTGCATCAAGATCGAAATAGTTGGCGATGCGAGCCAGATTATGGGCGGAAGGCCTCGTCTGGCCGTTGATGTATCGATTGAATTGTTGCCGGTTGATATCGATTGCACGGCACAAATGCGAAATTGAACGTTGCGTTGCGCAGGCGATTTTGAGGTTCTCGACCAGGTGAGGCATCCGTAACTCCGTCTTCTCGTGAACTAGCGTAAACTCGCTTAAGGATGCGTCAAGTCGCGAAATTGCGTGAGCCGACCCAGCCTCTACGTTCCCACTTACAAATGAAAAAGAGGGGACCGTTATGACGCATCAAAAGGATCGATCTTCGCAGCCGAGAATCGGCCGCCGCCACTTCCTCGGCGGTGCCGTCGCGCTCGGCGCCTTGCCGGCCCTCGCCTCGGGCCTCCTGATGCCGCGTGACGCACGGGGGCAGGAAGCCAAGCGTGGCGGCCATCTGAAGCTTGGCCTCAAGGGCGGCGCCACCAGCGACGCGCTCGACCCGGCAACATACAGTGCCTCGGTACTGTTCGTCATTGGCCGCCTCTGGGGCGACACACTTGTCGAATCCGACCCCAAGACTGGCGCACCCCTGCCCTCGCTGGCAACTTCCTGGACGCCGTCGACGGATGCTTCGATCTGGACCTTCAAGATCAGGAACGATGTACGGTTTCACGACGGCAGCAAGATGACCGTCGCCGACATTGTCGCGACGCTGAAGCGGCACGCGGACAAAAACTCGCAGTCGGGCGCTCTTGGGCTCATGGCGTCAATTGCAAGCATTGAAGAAAAGGCGGGCGACCTTGTCCTGACGCTTTCGGAAGGCAATGCGGATCTGCCTCTCCTTCTCACCGACTACCACCTGATTATCCAACCCAAGGGCGGCGTCGAAAATCCGGCAGCAGCAGTCGGCACCGGTCCTTACATTCTGAAAAGCTTCGAACCCGGGGTCCGCGCCACATTCGAGAAAAACCCAAAGGATTGGCGCTCCGACCGCGGCTTTGTCGACAGCGTCGAAATACTCGTCATCAACGACAACACCGCGCGCGTTGCGGCGCTTGCCTCCGGCCAGGTCCATTTCGTCAACAGCATCGACCCGAAGACAGTTCCCATGCTGCAGCGGGCACCGACTGTGAGTATCATCCGGAATGCAGGCAAGGGCTTCTACTGCTTCCTGATGCATTGCGACACGGCGCCCTTCGACAACAGCGACCTTCGTCTCGCGTTGAAATATGCCATCGATCGTCAGTCGATCCTGGACAAGGTTCTCGCCGGCTATGGAACGATCGGCAACGACTATCCGGTCAACTCCAACTACCCCCTGGCGCCGACCGATATCGAGCAACGGCCCTATGATCCCGACAAGGCCGCCTTCTACTTCAAGAAATCGGGTCTCGACCGTCCAATTCTGTTGCGCACCTCCGACGCAGCCTTCCCGGGCGCCGTGGATGCGGCGATCCTGTTCCAGCAAAGCGCGCGCAAGTCCGGGATCACGATTGATGTGAAGCGCGAACCGGAAGACGGCTACTGGACTAATGTCTGGAACAAGCAGCCCTTCTGCGCCTCCTTCTGGGGCGGTCGCCCGACACAGGATTCGCGCTATTCCACCTCCTATCTATCGACCGCCGAATGGAACGACACGCATTTCAAGCAGCCTGACTTCGACAAGTTGGTATTGCAGGCGCGGTCTGAGCTCGATGAAGCCAAGCGCAAGGTGCTTTATCGACAGCTGGCTTTGATGGTGCGAGACGATGGCGGTCTGATCCTGCCCGTCTTCAACGACAACATCATGGCCTCTTCGAAGACGCTGAAGGGCTATGTCGACGACATCGGCAACGATATGTCGAACGGCTACGTCGCGACGCGTGTCTGGCTGGACGCCTGATGCCCGAAGCCGGGCGAATAGGGCGCGCGCGGATTCTAACCAATCTGTCCCGCATTGGCGGAAATTGATCTTCACTCTGGCAGTGCATAGCGCGTCAGCAGAGCCTCGCCCTCTTCGATGGCGATCTCGATCACCTCGTTCACCAGATCCGGAGATCCGGCGAGTTCCCGCAGAACGAGCGTGAACAATTCCCGCTGCTGCATCGGCAGAACCTGCGGCACGATGATCACCAAGCCAGCATGCAGATCCTCTCGCGCATGGAGTTTCCTGAAGTCGCGGGCATTGTTCGTCACGAAGGTAAAATCTTCCGCGACGATCCGAGGCATCAGATCCCAATCGGTCTCGCCGCTCAGGCCCAGCCAATTGACGTGGAAGCAATCGTGGCCGTGATGTTGAGCCACGGCCACGAGCGATGTGTGCAAGCATTCATCGACGAGAAACTTCACGTAGCCGTGCCCGAGGGCTTTTCGGTACCGGCCTTTCCGAGAGGCAAGCGCTTCACCGACTTCACTTTCAGTCCCTGCTCCGACAACTTTCGTGGCCGCCCACGGGCAGGATGAGCCGCTACCCAGATTTCGGCGAGGTCCACCATGCGCGCAGTGAGAGCCGGATAGCCCTCGACGATCTCGTCCGTGGAAGCGCCTTGCAATTTCATCGCAGCGATTGTTCGGACAGGAACGCGCGTTCCTTTGAAGACCGGCTCACCGCCAACCACACCTTTCACGCTGTGGATGATCTTGTCCGCTTCCCTGAGCGCTTCGCCACGCGCGGCCAAGTGCTCCCTCGCTCTCGCGACGTCGACGATCAGATAGTCGTCTGCTCTGACCGTGTCGGCTTCAGGATTTTCGTCGATGGCGGCAAAGAGGCGCTTCCGGCGCTCGGCGGAAAGGATTGAGCCGACGCCGAACCAGAGTTTCAGGCGCAGCAGATCGTCGTCAGTGATCGCTCGGCTTCGGTGGCCGGTAGAGGGGCTTCCAATGATTCGTTTGTCGATCGCGTTGTGTACCGACTTAATGCCGATCTCACTCACGGCAGCCGCCTCAGTGGGTGTGTATTCGCGAAGTCCTGCAGCCATAATTAATATTCTCCTTCGAAAGAATATATATGATTCACGGGTAATTCGCAATGTGGCTGCTCAACGACATCGATCCGCAGACTTGGCTTGCAGACGTCCTGGCCCGCATCGCCGACACGCCAATCAGTAAGCTGGTGCAATTGCTTCCGTGGAATTGGCAGCTACACGGACTGAACGCTCAAGCAGCCTAATCTGCGGCCTTCACCGGATGCTTACGATAAATCCGATCCATCGAAACAGAATCTCACCATGCACATATGCTGCCCGAGTTGCTTTGTGCATTCCATTAGCGACTTCCAATAAATACTGACAGATTTCACTGGAAATCAACGACCCGGTCTACTGGACAATGAGGTTTGAAAAATCCAACGTGAAGCGTTTCTGCTGAAGAACGGCGTTCATGATGGCAGACGCCAGAGGGAAATAAGCGAGCGGATCTTCATCGGTATGTTGCTTCTCAAGCGCCATATTCGCCAGAACCCGCGCTGTATCCACACCTTCGACCGTTTCGCCAAACAGTTCGCTCGACAACATTTCAACGACTGTGCGGCCAGTTCCCAATCCCTGGCCGAGGCGGCTGTTACGCCCTCCGCCAACAGTGACGTGCAGATCGCCCAGTCCGGCCAGCCCGAATGCCGTTGTGGTTTGCCCGCCCAGGGTGCAGGATGGGGATAACGGCAGTGGTGCCACCTTCAGCTATGGCTGGTGAGGCGGTTCACAACAGTCCAAAAAGGCGATGTCACGTCGTTTCGGCAGCGCATGTTCGCCGCTTTCCCCGAGGCGACCCCAATGGTGATCACCTACACAATCGCGTCGAACATCCGGACATCTTTTTGGCCGTTGCCTCAGAGGAAGTCGCGCACAACACTGGCACCGCCCCCAATCCTGACCGGCTTTCCATCAGCTATGGCAACAACCTGCCGGAGTGGCTCGGCCGGGGTCGTGTTGATGAAATGGGATGTTGTCCCGCCTGCCGCGCAGACGATCATCGACGTCCAGATCGAGAAGATTCAGAAGATGTCGAAATAGGTCGAAGCAAGCGAGCGCTAGTGACCTGATCGGCTACGGTAGCCGCCACGCGGTCGCGCAGCTCCCGCTCTCACTCGGCGGTCCTCAGGTATCGATGTGGTAACTAGGCGTAGATTTTATCACCAAATGGTGCTAGTTAAAGCGCCTGAACAGGATAAGAAACGATGCGATCGACTATCAATCTAGACGACACTCTCATGGAAAGGGCCAGGTCCCTGACCGGCACAAAAGAAACCGCTGCTATAGTCCGCCAGGCGTTGGAGACGCTTGTTCGAGTAGAGTCCGGAAAACGCCTCATCGCGCTCGGCGGAACTATGCCCGATGCAGAGGCAGCTCCACGTCGCCGGAGCGCAGCTGCCAAGTGATACTGGCAGACACTTCTATATGGATCGATCATTTCCGCCATGTTGATGCGGAACTTCGGACGATCATTGAGGACGATCGTCTACTCTGCCATCCGGCTGTAGTTGGCGAACTGGCGCTTGGCAGCCTTCGAGATCGCGGGCGCGTGATAGCGTTTCTGGCAGCCCAGCGCCAAGCGTTCGTCGCAACGCATGACGAAGTGATGACAATGATTGATCGTCACGGCATTTTCAGTATGGGCATCGGCTATACAGATGCCCACTTGCTCGCCTCGATACTGCTTGATCGGCGAGCGGCGTTATGGACCAGGGACAAGCGTCTTCAGGCGGCGGCCAAAAAGGCAGGCGCTTCATTGCATAAGCCGGCCAATGCTCGCAACTAAACACCTAAATAGTTCTGCCGATCTTTCGCATTTTTCCGATCTTTCGCCTTGAGCAGGTTCGAACCGGAGACCCGTGGTTCGCGCACAGATTTGAGAATGCGTTTTCAATCGTTTTCGCCGGTGAACAGGTTGGCGCAATGGTGCGTCCTTTCGGTATCAACCTTGAGAAGGCCGGCCACCTGCTTTATATGATGCGTGATGAGGCGGATATGAGAACGACCTTGGCAATCGACGACGATGTCCTGATCGCCGCAAAGGCGATGGCAACCCAGCAGCACCGGAGCGTCGGCGAGGTCATTTTTGAGCTGGCGAGACGTTCTCTGCGCCGACCGCCCAGCAGCCGCGAGCGCAATGGCATTCCTCTCCTGTCAGCTCGGCCGGATGCGCCGCCAGTGACCCTCGAAATCGTGAACGCCTTGCGTGACGAACTGCAGTGACTTTCCTGCTCGACGTCAATGTGCTGATTGCCTTAATCGATCCGGGCCATGTAGCCCATGATGATGCGCACGAATGGTTCGCGGCGATGGGTCAGACCGCGTGGGCTACCTGCCCCATTACCGAAAATGGTGTCATCCGGATTGTCGGCAACCCCAAATATCCCAACTCTCCCGGTTCACCGTCACTCGTGATGGAGATCGTCCGCAAATTGCGGGCGCTCCCCGGTCACAGTTTTTGGCCGGACGATGTGAGCCCTGTCGGGTCAGGTGATATCGCTGCCACGAAAATTCTAACATCGGGGCAGGTAACTGTTTCATTCAGTTTTGTAACGGCTTCTTCCGTGCGTTGGGTTCGCAGGCGTTCCACCTGCTCTTTGGCTTCCGCGATTTGCGAGCCGGTTGTTGCCTGTTCAGAGGCGATGGCAGCGCTTGCCCCAACAGATCGGCGTCGATGCCCAGAAGCTCCGTGTAATCTGATCGATTGATCAGCCCCCGTTCGACCGGCGACTGCTTGCCTTGCAGCTCGTCCTTTACGACCTCGGCCTGCTTCTGAACTGCAGCTTCCTGCTCGCGTAAGCCAGATAAGGTTTGATCTAGCTGTTCAAGGCGCCATTTGAGAATGGTCTGTTCCGACCGGAAACGGGCCATGCGGGCGTTGAATTCCTTCTCTTCCTCCAGGATGAGCTCGCTTCATTAAATAATCGACATTCGCCTTGAACAGGATCGACCCGGCGTTGGCTAATCGTGAAGCACCTGATAGGACCGCCGAGTATGAGGTCTTGGCACCATCTTCAGAGAGCCTCGGACCGGATCGGAGAGCTTTGATGGGCTGGAAAACACCGAAGATCGAATACGTGAATGGCTATAAGATCGTTGAAGTTGAAGGGCCCAGCTTCAAAGTCTACGATGGCGACCGTCAGCTCGGGGACGATTTCCCCTACCCCGGCGAAGCTGCTGCTTACGCAACCTCGTTGCCAAAACGGGATCATCCACGCAGCTAGGCGAGAAGCCGCGGAAGATCATTGAAAACCCTTTATGGCAGCCTTAACGAATGTGGAACAGGATTTGACCAGCTCCCAACTTTCTCCGCCGCTGGAACTGCTTGGGTGGTCAGAATTCTTCGCGGACCAGGTCCAGCCCAGCGAAGCTGACTTGATCCCCAGACGCATTGCTTCCGTTCACCGGGCACGCATCGAGGCAATCGATGTCACCGGGCCGGTCGGACTGGAATTTCCAGCCAATACCAATACTGGTGACTACGCGGTCGGCGACTGGGTTCTTGCCGATCCACTGACCGACATGCTCATCAGACGTCTCGACCGAAAAAGCGTCTTTCAGCGACGACCGGAAGGCGGGCGTGGCCAGCAACTTGTTGCCGCCAACGTCGACACCCTGTTGATCGTGACCTCGTGCAATGCCGATTTTAATCTTGCTCGGCTGGAACGTTACCTGATCATGGCCAACCAGGCCGGGAGCAATCCGGTGATTGTGCTGACAAAGGCCGACACCGCGGAAGATGCCGGCATGTTCCAGGCGCAAGCCGAGGCTTTGCAGCGTGACCTGCCTGTCATTGCCTTGAATGGGCGCTCCGCGGACGCAGTTTCCCTGTTGAGGCCCTGGTGCGGCATCGGCCAAACAGTTGCGTTGGTGGGGTCTTCTGGTGTCGGAAAATCAACACTGGTGAACACCATGACCGGGCCTGAATCTGACACAAAGCAAAAGACAGGCACCATCCGCGAATATGACGCGCAGGGCCGACACACAACCACCGCACGATCCCTGCATGCAATTTCAGGCGGCGGCTGGGTCATCGATACCCCGGGAATAAGGACGCTTTACGTGAGTGATGTTACCGACGGTATCGACACCCTCTTTGCTGAAATAACCGAACTGGCGCCGCTTTGCCGCTTTCGCGACTGCACCCATGCCCATGAACCGGGGTGCGCCGTTCAGGCAGCTGTCGCAAGCGGTGCCCTGGTCGCCGATCGCCTGGAACGCTGGCGGAACCTGCTTACAGAAAATCGCGACCGGACACCGGTCGTGAGCGGACCCCGCGGCAACAAGATCGTCCGCAAGAAGAAATATTGAAAGTGTTGAACGTTTGCGACGGTGCTCATCGGCGTCAGCCACGATCCGCCACCTGAATTGGCTGGGCTGGGGATAGCGTCAGCGCTCAATGATTGGGATTGCGGTCAAGAAGAAGACCCTGCAAACGGCCGCTCCCCGCTTGTGCGGGATATGTCTTTGAACAAACGAGATGCGGACGTGCTTTCTCTAGCTGTCCCGCTCGTGCAAATCGCCTTGGGCCTCGAACTCTCGGCACCATATTTGTCTTCGGCTCTTCGAATCAAATCAACAGCTTGGCTGTCGAAGCTGAAGACAGCCTATACTCCAAGCGGAAGTTCAATTTCTTCGCGGTTTCTTTTTGCGCCCTCGATCAGGACCGTGTTGAATCGCTCGGCATCTTGTGCCGGCAGCATTCCCGCCCCGGTTCGAATACCTTCTTGCCAGGCAGGCCCGCGCTCCCATGCTTCGTTGTAGACGAGCGCCAAGTCGGCAGATCGCCTTGTCTGCTGCAGGGCTTCAAAGAGCAGCGCAGCTTGACGAACGTCCTTTTCTCGCTTCGCCAGTCCCTGCCGGTCAGTGTGTCGGCGGCTGGCGACTATGAGCTTGTGGACCGCATACCGGGACGGATCAGGGACGACGACTGAGACACCGCTTCGGTGGAGCAGCATTGTCCTGACGGGTTCCCTTATGAGGAAGTCGAGAAAGCGTAGTGGATCCGCGCTGGCGCCACCAAGGGCGGGCATCTTCGCCGGCTGGTCGATGTAGTCATCAGAACCACGGTTCGACGTCAGGAACTCAACCCTGTAGCCGTTGGCGTTCTGAAACGCCGACGAGGCCGCGGACCCCGATCGATGTGGAACTGGCCGGAAGCTGGGGTCGACGCCCTGCAGCAGCTCAACGATCGGAGGCAGACTGTCTTCAACCTCGCGACTGATGGCGTGGTCCTGGGCGATGTCCGCATCGCCGGTCAGGATCGCAGCCATGGGGAGGCGGACGCCCAGCAGTCCTGCATAGCATTGAAAGGCCACCGTGCCGATGAGAACACCTCGGAGCCGAAAGAGACCGCCATCGGCAAGAGCCTCGACGATGTCGCCCGACATGGCATCAGGGGCGATCATCCCGCCTTCGCGGGTCAGGGTATTTACCAAGCGCCTGCGAGCGCGTAGATCGTCCTTGTCCCGCTTATGATCAGCTACGCGCCGCGCGATATCCGGATCTTCAGCAGAACCGACATAACGACGTTTCGTACCACCATGTCCATCTGGGATGTCGAAGTACCAGTACTTGCGCCCCTTGATGTTCGCCGGAGTGAACCGACCCTCTGGAGGGAAATCGGCCGTCCAGGCGGCGTCGAGCGAGCGCTGACCGAGCTCGGCGAGCATCGTCTGATACATGAGGTCGATGGACTTCATAAGTTCGACTCCGGCGTTATACTGTTTTTCAAAAACAGTATAACCGTCGAGAGGATAGGTCGCAAGATAGGATGCTTACCTTCGCGCAGGGCGCCAACAATCTCCGCAGCAAAGCGCGAGCGCTCTTTAATCGTCGGCCCGTCATACCGGTCGCAAGGCGCTCCCACGGAGGAGATCGTCGAGGGCTATCCGGCTCTCACTGCGCGCATGGTGGACCTGGCCGAAATCTGGGCAGCGGCTCATCCTGCCCGTGGGCGGCCACGAAAATTGTCGGAGCAGGGACTGAAAGTGAAGTCGGTGAAGCGATTGCCTCTCGGAAAGGCCGGCACCGAAAAGCCCTCGGGCACGGCTACGTGAAGTTTCTCGTCGATGAATGCTTGCACACATCGCTCGTGGTTCTGCCGATGCAGCAGCGGATCTGCCGGGGGCGAGCCTCCAGGTCGTTTGCGACATGGATGCAGATCGCGCCCGCAAGGTGGCGGACGCCTACGGCGCTCACGACGTCGACTCAGACCCGACCGGGTGTCCGCTCGTCTGGACGTGGACGCAGTTATCATCGCAAGCCCCGATTTCACGCACGCGCCCTTGTCGCTGTCCTGCATAAGAGCCGGCAAACGGGCTCTCTGCGAAAAGCCGCAGATTTCACTGGAAATCAACGACCCGGTTTACTGGACAATGAGGTTTGAAAAATCCAACGAGAAGCGTTTCTGCTGAAGAACGGCGTCCATGATGGCAGACGCCAGAGGGAAATAAGCGAGCGGACCTTCATCGGTATGTTGCTTCTCAAGCGCCATATTCGCCAGAACCCGCGCTGTATCCACACCTTCGACCGTTTCGCCAAACAGTTCGCTCGACAACATTTCAACGACTGTGCGGCCAGTTCCCAATCCTTGGCCTAGGCGGCTGTTACGCCCTCCGCCAACAGTGACATGCAGATCGCCCAATCCGGCCAGCCCGAATGCCGTTGTGGTTTGCCCGCCCAGCCTCTCGCATAGTCTGGCCATTTCCAAAGTTGCCTGGGTGAAGACTGCAGCCGTCGGATTCTTAGATTGGCCGTCCGCACGTCTTTGATCGGGATACCGCGTCTGCATGGCGCTCACGCCGATCGCGTAGAAATTCTTGAGCGCGGCACAAGCTTCGACGCCCGTGACGTCCGTCGTCACCGACAGACGGTAATAGTCCGTTTGCATGATCGCGGCGAGCTGTTCGGCGACCGAAATATCCTCACAGGCGTAGATGCATGCCGTCGGCAGACGGTTGGCGAGTTCGCGGGCGATACACGGTCCGCCGATCCCGATGAAAGCGCTCATCAGCGGAATACGGGAGGGAAGCGTTTGGGCATAGGTCGATACGGCGGAACCCGCAGACTCAAGTCCTTTTGTCACAAAGGCTATGGGACAGGCCTCCGTCATGACCCGGTTAAGAATGTCGGTCACCCAGCCAATGCCTGGGCTACTCACTCCGACAACAATGATATCCGCGTTCGCGAGGTGCTCCGATCGCAGTTCGTCGAAGCGGATCGCCTCGACGCCGGCGGGCGGGGCAGCGTCGAGTTTGGGATGGATCCCGCCCGGACGCCGCATGGTAACGACGATGTCCTGATCGAGCGGCGTGCCGACGAGCAGCACCTTGTGGCCGTTGTCTGCAGCGGGTACGCAAAGCGCGGTGCCCATGACACCCGCACCGAGTACAACGATTTTTGCCACGGTAATCCTCCTCTTGGTGTGGTTCGAAACGGAAAGCCGACCCGCTACCGCATCATAGCAGCGACATTGCCGCCATCGACCGTGATAACCGCGCCGGTGCTTGAGCGCGCCTTAGCGAGATGCACGAAGGCGGCTGCCACATCGGCACCCGTTACCTCGCGGCCAACAAGGTTGCCGCGCATATAGGCTTCGGGTGTCAGGCCGCGCGCGCGGCTTCTTTCAGTGACCATCTCGTCCGTCATTAGACCCGTGCGGATCCGGTCAGCATTGACGGCATTGGATGTGATGCCGGATGCGCCGTGCTCGACTGCATATTGGCGCATCAGCGCCATCAGCGCGGCCTTGGAGGTGCCGTAGGGGCCGAAATCCGCACCTGGATTGACAGCCTGCTTGGAAACATTGAAGACGATGGCGCCGCCGGTCTTCTGCTTCTCCATCACACGCACGGCGGCTCGGGCCATGTAATGATGGCTCCAGAAATTCAATTCGAACGCCTTCCTGAACGTCTCCTCTGGCACGTCGATCAGCGAGCCCTGAAAGGCTGCTCCTGCGTTGGAGATCAGGATGTCCACCCCGCCGAAATGGCTCGCCACCTTGGCAATGGCGGCATCCACTGCGGCCGGGTCGGTCACGTCGCAGGCGACGCCGAACCCTCCTAGCCGCTTTGCCTGGTGAGTTACGGCGTCCTGTGCAATGTCGATCAGCGCAACCTCGGCGCCCTCGGAGCGAAGTGCTTCGGCGATGGCGAGGCCTAGTCCGCCGGCGGCACCTGTCACGACTGCTATCTGCCGGGTCAGGGGCTTTTCCACCTGCTTGGTCAGCTTGACCTGTTCGAGTGACCAGTATTCAATATCGAATAGGTCAGCCTCGGAGAGCGCTTCAAAGGATTCGATGCCCTCCGCCTTGGTGATAACATCGACCGTTGCTTCTGCCACATCTGCACCGACGAGTGCGTTCTTGCGCGTGGCGCCCGCGGCGAACAATCCAACACCCGCAACGTAAAAGACACGCGGCATAGGATCGAGCATCGTTTTTCCGCCGCCGACGCGACCATTGTTGCGTTCGAAATAAGCCCGGTAGTCCGCCTGATAAGCATCAACGGCGACCTGGGCCATGTCCTTCCAGGTATCGAGTTCGCCTGCCACCGGTGCCGGCAGCGCAACACCGTGGCGCTTGATATGGATGACATGCTCCGGCGTCGCATTGCCGCGCCTGACCAGGCTCTCCACATTTTCCGCATTGCAGAAGTCGAGCACGCTCTCTGTGCAGCGGTGTTCCAGTATCAAACGTTTCGGTGCGCCCTCTAAGCCGGTATCGATGGCGATGGCGCCGCGCAAGATCGGTGCGATTTCCGCCACACTGGCGAGCGATTTTGGCACTTTGGCGGAAGTAAACGGCTTTGCCCGACCTTTCGCCAGCCTGTGTTGCGCGCGGTCGATCTTAGCGATCATGTCCTCATAGGCCGCGCGCGGATCGTCAGACCAAGTGAAAATTCCGTGTTTCAGGAGAACCATGCCGTCGCCTTTGGGATTGGCGCGGAAGGCTGCATCACAAGCCTTCGCGAGAAGGAAGCCAGGCATCACATAGGGCACGACGATCGTATCAGGGAACAGTTCTCGGATAAGGTCTTCGCCATGCGGCTGGTTTGTCAGAGAGACTATCGCGTTAGCATGGGTGTGGTCGATATGCCGGAATGGCAACAGGGCGTGCAGGATGGCTTCGACCGAAGGGTTCGGCGCGTTCGGATCCATCAGCAGCCGCCGCTGCAACATCACCATCTCATCATCGCTCAGCTCATCGAAACCGACCATCGCTTTCAGCGGGTCCAACCGCACGGCCGGCAAGCCCTGTGGCTCTATAGTGCCCATGTCCCAACCGCTGCCCTTGACACAAAGCACATCAACCGAGGTGCCGTCCCGATCAGTCCATGCCGTCTTGACCGATGTATTGCCGCCGCCGTGCAGCACTAGTTCCGGATCCTGTCCGAGCAGTCGCGTTGTATAGGTTCGGACCGCTAGATCGCGGTTGATGCCCTTTCCAACATAAGCCTCGACCACGGATGTAAACTCGGTGTCGTTCCATCTCGATTTCATGACTATCACCTCTCTTCCCGCGTTGTTGGCGAACCGGGTTACAAACGTTAGATATCTAGATGCGTATGTGTCAGACCCGGTTTTCCGTTGCGGCGTCGAAGACGTGGACCTTTTCGGGCGCAATCGAGAAACGGACATCCATCCGCTCGTCAAAATGCGCAGACTTGTCGACGATCGCCAGGAACTGACCTTCCGGCCCCTCGCAGCAGAGCTGAGCTTCATGCCCCATGCGTTCGATTAGCAGCGACCGGGCTACAATGGATCCCTGCGGATCGACCGTGACATCTGTCGGGCGGACGCCGCAGATCACCCGCTGGCCTGCAGATAGTTTGAGGGACGGCTCGAGCCGGATAAGGCCGGCCTTGGTCTCCGCAGCTGGAGCTCCCTGGTCCGCGACGATCGTCCCCGTCAGGAAATTGATCGCCGATGAACCGATGAAATCGGCGACATATTTGCTTGCGGGTCTATCATAGACATCGTCGGGCGTGCCAATCTGCTCGATCTTCCCGGCTCGCATGACGACGATCTTGTCGGCCATCGTCATCGCCTCGATCTGGTCGTGGGTCACATAGATCGTTGTCGTCTTGAGACGATTGTGCAACTGCCGGATTTCGGTGCGCATGTGCGCACGGAGCTTGGCATCGAGATTGGAGAGCGGCTCGTCGAACAGGAAGACCGCCGCCTCGCGCACCATGGCGCGACCCATGGCGACCCGCTGGCGCTGGCCGCCGGAAAGTTCTTTCGGATAGCGCTGGAGATACGGCGTCAGATTGAGGATTTCGGCGGCATGCTCGACCCGCCGCTTGATTTCGGCCGGTGGCTGCTTTGCCACTTCGAGACTGAAGGCAATGTTTTCGTAGACCTTCATTGTCGGGTAGAGCGCATAGTTCTGAAACACCATGGCAATATCACGGTCGCGCGGATGCATATCGTTCACCCGTTTGCCGCCGATGAAAAGATCACCTTCGCTGACGGTTTCGAGCCCGGCTGTCATGCGCAGCAAGGTGGTCTTGCCGCAACCCGAAGGCCCGAGCAGCACGACGAACTGGTGATCCTCGATCAGGAACGAAATATCCCGCATGATGTTGAAGGCACCAAACGACTTGCCGATGCTCTTGTATTCCACGGTTGCCATAAATTTCTGCTCCACTCGTCTTCTAGTATTGCTGACGGTCGCGTGCCGGTCAGTATTTCTGCCGGGTCGGGGTGATGACGATTTCCTGCACGATCGCCTTTTGAGGCAGATTGTAAGCATTGAGGATCAACTCGGCGACGATATCGGCGGAAATGCCGCCGCCGATCGCCTCCTTGTTGGCCTTGTAATTGGCGAGCGTAGTCGCGTCCTTCACATGGTCGAGCACCTCGGTGTCGATGATGCCAGGCGACAGAACGATGACGCGCACATTGTGCGGTGCCAGATACTCGCGGAAGCTTTCCGAGACCGCATGGACGAAATATTTGGTGCCGCAGTAGACGGTGTGATCAGGATAGACCTTGCGGCCGGCGATCGAACTCATCATCATCAGCGTGCCGTGGCGGCGAGCGATCATGCCGTTCATCACCGCATGGACGGAATTCATTACGCCCTTGGTATTGATGTCGATCATCTCGTCCCATTCTTCCGGCGGCTGCTTGGCGATGTCGCCGAGACGGGCGATGCCGGCATTGGCGAACATCATGTCCACCGGGCCAAATTGACTTTCGGCGTCGGCGACGGCTGCGGTCAGTGCGGCGCGGTCACGGACATCGACTTGTTTCAGCACGGCGTCCGGCAGCCTCAGCGCCTCCAGGCGATCGAGACGGCGTGCCATCAGCAGCACCGGGTGGCCGGCGGCCGAAAAGGCCCGCGCCGTCGCCTCGCCGATGCCGGAGCTCGCACCTGTAATTGCAATCAGCGGCTTGTCCGCCATGTTTCAGCCTCCCGCATTTGTTTTGTCGATCCCCGGGATGCGAATGCCACTGGAAGAGGGCAAGTGGCATCGCAACCCCAGGAACCGTTTGTTTGGCAGACGGCGGAAAACCGCCGCCCGTCCAATCAACCCTTAATCACGGTGCCAACCTGGGCAGCGATGTCGTCGAGGGCTTCCTTTGGCGAGCCGTAGCTGCCGGCGAAATACTTGCCCAGCCCAACGGGGATCGTGTCGCTCGACAGCTGTGCCCACTCTGGCAGGTCCGGTTCCGAGCCCATGTATTTCGCAATCGTCTCGCGCACGATCGGCAAGTGACGGGTGGTGCCGGCACCGACGCGAGCATTGGCGAGAACGCGCGGATCGTCATAGACGCTGGTGCGGGTCGGACCCGTACCGCCACCAAGCGTGGTGATGAGGGCCTGTGTATCGGCGCAAGTCGCCCACTGCATGAACAGCCAGGCTGCATCCGGGCTCTTTGAGTATTTCGACACGGCAAGAGACGACCCGCCCTGGTGACCGACGCCGGGGATTTCGCCGTAACCGGTTTCCTTGACTGTGCGAAGGGCAATCGGCTGCGGCGGCACTGCAACTTCGCAAAGGCCCGAAACCTTGGTCTGGGTCGGATCGTCGAAATAGGGAAAGAATTCGCCCCAAGACAGCATCGACGCGGCAACACCCTGTGCCACCGACTGGCCCTGACCATCCCAGGTCCAGCCATCGACGCCTGGAGGCATGGTTGCCTTGAGCTTCGTCCAGTATTCCAGCGCCGCAACGCCCTTTTCGTCGTTACCGGTGAACTTGCCGTCCGGTCCGAAGATCGAGCCACCGTGGCCCCAGAGCCATGCGGTCCAGTCGCATTCCAGGCTGTAATGGCCGGATTTCATCTGGCCGCTGGTGCCGTAGACGTTCGGGCCCATCTCGTCGGTGATGGTCTTGGAATTGGTGTACAGTTCCTCGAGCGTCGCCGGTGCCTTGAGGCCGAGCTTCTCGTAGATATCCTTGCGATAGATCATGATGAAGATCGGGATGTCGTAGGGAACGCCGACCCAGCGGTCCTCATACTTGGCGATACCGTCAACCAGTGCCGGCAGGAAGTCATCGATATTGTAATTCGGCATCGCCAGGTCGGCTTTGGCCTCGATCTGCTCGCGTGGATCGAAGACGTCCTTGCTGAAGGATGCCGCCCAGCTCTGGTCAATATAATAGAGGTCATAGGTGCCGAGCGATGAGGCCACGTCGAGTGTCAGCTTCTGCAGAACTTGCTCCAGCGGCAGAACCTCGATCTCGACCTTGATGCCGGTGGCTTCCTCGAAATATTTCTTCAGCTGCGAGTTGATGGCGTTTGACGGGGGTGTCGATTCCGTGGCGAGTTTGAGCGTGGCGCCGGCAAACGGCTTGCCGACGTCCTGCAGCCACTTGATCACTTCCGGCGACGGCTGCAGTGCTTCCTGTGCATTGGCCTGCGAGAACCCGCCAAACGGCCGGCGACCCAAACCCATGCCGAGTGCGCCGGCACCCAGGCCCAGCTTGCCGGCGGCCATCAGGAAGTCGCGGCGGGCCATCTGGCCCTTGACGAACCTATCGGTGATCGATGCGAGATGCATCTTTCTAATACTGTCCTTCATCCTCTTCTCCTCCACTTTTAAACGGACGACAGAATTGCCGGCCGGATATTCAAGCGCCTCCGCGCCGAATTACTGTTTCAGCGACCCCATCGTCAGGCCACGCACCAGATGGCGCTGGACCAGCAGGATCACGATAAAGGCCGGTACGATGGCCGCTGCACCCAGCGCCGCCATGTTGCCCCAGGCCGTTCCAATCGATGTCACGAAGGTCGACGACACCACCGGTACGGTCTTTAGGCCGGTCTGCGTCAGCGTCAGCACGAACAGGAATTCCGTCCAGCTGAAGATGAAGCAGAGAACCGCGGTCGCGGCGATGCCGCCCTTGGCCATCGGCAGGACGATGCGCCGGAAGATCGTCCAGCGCGACGCGCCGTCAAGCAGCGCGCTTTCGTCGATCTCGGCCGGGATATCGTCGAAGAAACTCTTCAAGAGCAGCACCGCCAGCGGCAGGTTCATCAGGCCGTGGATCAGGATGACGCCGATATAGGTGTCGAGCAGGCTGAACTGCTTGAAGATGAAGAACATCGGGATGGCGACGGCGACCGGCGGCATCATGCGGGTCGACAACACCCAGTTGACGAACTCGTGCCGGCCGCGAAAATTCATCCGTGACAACGAATAGGAGGCGAGCGTCGCGACGATGATGGCGAGCACCGTCGACATCGAGGCGACGACGATCGAATCCCAAAGCCGGGGCGCCATGTAGAAATTGCCGCCGCCGGGATTGACCGTTTCCTGCGTCCCGAAACCGAAGCCGAGCGAAACGCCGAATACCTGCTCGAAATTCTTGACCGTCGGTTCGAAGACGAAAAATTTCGGCGGCCAGTTGAAGATGTCCTTGGCGTTGCGGAAAGCAACCGACGTCCAGAAGTAGATCGGGAAGAAGAAGGCTCCCACGACGAGCCAGCCGGCGATCGTGCGAAGTGTCCGTGTCCCAGCGGTCTGGTGCATGTTACCACCTCACCTTGAAGACTTTGATGAAGACGTTGGCCATGATCATCACCATTGCCAGGCTGACGAGGCTCAGCGTTGCGCCATACCCCCATTTCAGGAACGAGAAGGTCTGCTGCCAGGCGTAAAGGCTGACGGTATAGGTGGCCGTTCCCGGGCCGCCCGAGGTCATGACGAAGACATAGTCGAACACCCGGAAGAGATCGATGCCGCGCAGGAGCACGGCGACCGCGATGACCTTCGACATCATCGGCAACGTCAGCCGGCGGAACATCTGGAAGGACGAGGCGCCATCGATCATCGCTGCTTCATAGGGCTCGGCCGGCAGCGAGCGAAGACCGGCCATGAAGATCAGCACCATGAAGGGCGTCCACTGCCAGATTTCAGCGACAAGCACGCCGGCCAAAGCAAGGGATGACGTGGCAAGGATTGGAGTCGATTTGTCGAGCAGACCCATCGTGTTGAGCAGATAGGGGAGCACGCCGAATTGCGGATCCTCCATCAACAGGAACATCATACCGGCGATGGCGGGGGGGATGACCAATGTCATCGACAGTGTGGCTCGCAGTACGCTGAAGCCCGGCAGTTCGGCATCCAACAGCATGGCGATTGCCATGCCGAGGATGATTTCGAACACCAGCGCGACAATGAAATAGAGGAAGGTGACGCCCAGCGCGCTCCAGAAACGCGTGTCGTTCCAGAGCTGAACCCAATTCGCCATGCCGACGAATTTCAACGCGCGCTTTGTCGGCACGAATTCGTGAAAGCTCAGCCAGACGTTGTAGATCAGCGGATAGATTGTGAATACCACGAGCAAGCAAACCAGTGGCAGGAGCCACGGGATCGGCGAGTCCGATATTGCAATGCGTTTCACCTGTGCGACGGACATTCCGTACCCTCCAGCGAGCGGACTGCGGCTATTGCGCCCGGCATGAGCGCGCGTCACCGTTGCCAAACCCGCACTCCTCTGCCGGTTCAGCTCTGCTCGATCCTGTTTCTCTACGCCGGCGCAAGCCGGCATGCGTCATCAAAGCTGCGGCCGGTCAGTGTGCCGCTGCTTTCTTCTCACTGTGCATGCCTGTCGCGGAGCGTTGCTCTGCCATCCAGGCATCCAATTCGGTAATCTCGTTCAAGCCCATGCGGATGCCGGCTTTTGTCCGGCGAAACACCACATCCTCGGCCGTGCGCGCATACTCGCGGGTCATCAGGAAACGGACCTCCGCCTCCGTCAGGTCGGCGCCGAAGGACCGGCCCAGGTCAGCCCGTGTGCGGGAACCGACCAGAATGGCGCGCGCCTCGGAACCATAGTGCCTGACAAGGCGCCGCGCCGCGCGTATGTCCAGAAATCCATAGTCCCGCGTAAGATCCTGAGCCAGGAACTCTGCTGAACCTGCGGGAAAGTCGCCGCCGGGCAAGGCATGCTTGCCCGTCCAGTGCGCCCTTACACCCCACTCTGGGAACCGCGTTGCCAACTTCTGCATCGCATTCTCGGCAAGGCAGCGATAGGTTGTAATCTTTCCACCGAAGATACTCAGAAGCGGTGCTTCGTCTTCCGCGCCGTCGACTTCCAGCACATAGTCGCGCGTGGTTTCCTGCGCATTGGCAGCACCGTCGTCGTAAAGTGGCCGAACACCGGAATAAGTCCAGACGACCTCTTCTCGCGTCACCCCGGCCTTAAAATAGGAAGAGGCTGCCTGGCACAGATAGTCGATCTCGTCATCCGAAATACGGACGTTTTCGGGTTGATCCTTATGATCGACATCGGTTGTGCCGATCAGTGTGAAGTCGTCCTCGTACGGGATGGAGAAGACGATACGTCCATCGGGATTCTGGAAAATATAGCAGCGATCGTGTGCGTACAGGCGCGGTACGACAATGTGAGAGCCCCTGACGAGCCGGATTTTTGCTTGCGTCTTCCGGTTCAAAACGATGGCCAGAACCTGGTCCACCCACGGACCGGCGGCATTGACAAGCGCCCGGGCAGAAATTGTCTCGCATCGCCCGGTTTCAGCATCCTCCACGGTCACATGCCACAGCCCCTTCTCGCGGCTTGCCTGCACGCAACGTGTGCGCGTGCGAATGTCGGCGCCCCGTTTTTCCGCGTCGCGCGCATTGAGGACGACGAGGCGGTTGTCCTGTACCCAGCAATCGGAATATTCGAACGCGATGGCGGACACGTCGCGAAGGGGTGCGCCGACGGGATCACGCGAAAGCTTGAGTGTCCGTGTTCCCGGAAGCTTTTTCCGACCGCCGAGATGATCGTAGATGAACAATCCGAGCCGCAACAGCCACGCCGGCCGCAGCCCCTTGCGATGCGGCAGCACGAAACGGAGCGGCCAGATGATATGCGGCGCTATGTGCCACAGAACCTCCCGCTCGCGCAGCGCATGGCGCACGAGCCCGAATTCATAGTGTTCGAGGTAACGAAGGCCACCATGAATGAGCTTGGTCGACGCCGATGACGTGGCGGAGCCAAGATCCGACTGTTCGCACAGAAAGACGCGGAGCCCGCGACCGGCCGCGTCGCGCGCCAGACCAGCGCCGTTGATTCCGCCACCGATGATCGCCAAGTCGTACGTCGCCATCGTCATGCAGTCGGTCTCCCCTTGCGGGCTTCCAGAAGACGGTCTGCAACCTCGACGAAACCTTGTCCGCCTTCAGCGGCCGTTACGTAAGTCGGTTCAGCCTCGATGCGGCCTTGAAAATGCAGGACATTGGCAACGCCGCAGGCGTTGGGAAAGAAGTGGAACATCGGCGCATCGTTCGGACTATCGCCGACGAACACGACCTTGTCCTTATCCCGGTCGATGTCGAGCCCGAGCACGTCGGCCGCGAAACGGCGCGTCATCGTCAACTTGTCATAGGCACCATACCAGCCGTTGACATGGATGGACGAAACCTTTGCAACCGCACCCTCCTCCTCGAAGATCCGCTTGATGCGGTCCACTGCGCTGGCCGGCAAGGATGGCACATCCTCAGAAAAGTCGATGGCGAGGTCGGCCTCGCGATAAAGCTGGTCGGCCGAAATGGCGGTACCGGGCACTTCGGCCAGGATGCGAGCGCGCACTGTTTCCAACCGTTTACGATCATCGGCGCGCTGATCGCTACTGATCGCGAAAACACGGCGCATGCGCCGGCTGTGTTGATCATAGGAAAAATAGAATGCGCCGTTTTCACCTACAACGCCTGAAACGGGCCACATCCGCGCAATCATATCGCACCAGCCAGCGGGTCGGCCGGTGATGGGAGCTACAGCAATGCCGGCGTCCAGAAGTCGCTCCAACGCCTGATAGGCGCAGGCCGGCAGACGTCCGTCCGTGGTCAGCGTGTCGTCTATATCGGCAAACAGAGTATGGATCCTGCCTGCATCTTCCAACGGCATTTCGACGATGGCGCGCATGAGATCACACCTCCCCGCGCGAGAAGTCTTCGAGAATGCCTTCGTCGGCGGCGATATCGAGAAACGAATACCGGTTGCGCATCTCGCGGCAGTGAACCACCGCCTCACGGTAAAAGTCGACCGGCACGCCGAGTTCCTGTGCCGTCGTGGGACCACCTGCTGCCTTGAGCAGCCGCGTCATTTCTTCGACCGGAATGACGAAGGCTTTCAGTTCCTCCCGCAGTACCGGCCAGATCTCGGCGATCTTTTCATTGAGCGCGCCGATTTCTTTTTCATCGAAGATCTTGGGCTGAATCTCATTGAAGCATTGTTGGGCAATATCTGCGCCCATGCGACGCGACATTCCCTGAAGATCGATCCTGGTTGCCTTCATTTTCGGCGGTGACGCGTTTTCCAGATAGTGCCGCTGTAAGCGGCCCATGGTCAGCACGCCGACGCCAACCTGCTGGCCATGAAGCGTCCCCGGATGGCGGTCTCCCGCGAAGCAATCGATGTAGTGGGAGATCTGGTGTTCGCCCATTGAGCCATGGTTCGACATGCCGGTAAAGGAGACACCGAGACCGCACATCGTCAGAACACGGTAGAGGTAGCCGTTTGCGGAGACATCGCCGCGGTTGATCCCCTCGGCGCGCCGGTTTAGCTCCGCCTCGTCCTCCTGCTGAATGATATAAGGCGCGTTATCGTAAGCCGTCCCGAAGAGACGATGCGACAGCCACCAGTCCACCTGCGCCACAGACCGAACGAGGCAATCGGCGAAGCCGGCAGCCGATAGATAGGTGGGCGCCGCAGCGGCGACAGAAAGGTCAACAAAGAAACCCGCCGGCGCATGCGATGGCAAAGACACTTTGAGACCGTTGTCGAGGGTTATAGACGCGGTGGTCGAGGTATAGCCGTTCATCGAGGCGGCGGTGCCGAATACACAATACCGCCGTCCATCGAGGCCGGTCACGTATTTCACCAGATCGTTGATCGTGCCCGACCCCACTGCGACCACACCTTCGGCGCCTTTCAGTTTTTCGGTCAACACAGCCACATTCGCCATATCGGCATGCGGATGGTCGAGAAGAACGGTCTTGACGGGGCCGAGCGATCGGAGAGCATGGGCGATGCGTTCACCCATCGCATCCCAGGTGGCGTGATCGGCCACGACTGTGAATGTGTTGCCTAGCCCTAGTCCGGCAACCAGTTCGGCTTCCCGTCCCTCAAGGCTATCTGCGATGACGATAGATTCGTAAGGCACAGTTGCTGGTTTGCCCGTCTCCGGATCCACCCAGCGCCCGGCGACGATATCATCAATCAACGCGGTCCAGCCGCCCTGGGGAGCGCTTGCGGCGCCGCCCTGGTTCCCTGTCGTTTCCATTCCTGATGTCCAGTCTTATTGTGATGAAAACAAAAGACACCAGCCACTGACACTTGTCAATACATAAATCAAATAGCCTTGACATTTGCCATTCGGTGTCATCAGATAAGGTGGAAACAAGGAAACACTGAGGAAACACATGCTGGACGCAGGCGTCACCCTGCCCACGGAGTTCGACGACGCCGTCAATTGGGCCGCATGGCTCTATTACGCCGACGAGATGACCCAGAGCGAAATCGCCAAAACGCTCAACGTCTCCCGCGCGACAGTCGTCAATTACCTTCAAGAGGCGCGCAGCCGTGGCATTGTCTCCATCCGGATCAGCACCTATGCGAGCGGACGGACAAAGGTCGCCCGTGCATTGAAGGAAAAATTTGGCCTTGAAGGCGCGCTGGTCATCCCCTCGACCGGAAATGGCGACCTCGTGCGTCGGTTGGGGGACGCCGGAGCCCGTGTTCTGGCCGACCAGGTGACGACGGGAGATGTAATTGGGGTGGCTTGGGGGCGCACCGTGCTTTCGGTCGCCGATCAGATTTCACTTCCTGAACCGGTCTCCAATCTCACCGTGGTCCAGGTCTCGGGAAGTTCGACGGGCGAGCCGGATTTCTCGCCCGAATTGTGCACCTCGCTACTGTCGAGCCGTATTGGCGCGCGTTGCGTCAACCTTCTGGCGCCGGCCATTCTATCGACCAAGGAACTCAGGGCGATGCTGCTCGACGAACCAGTCCTGAAAAAACAGTTCGACCTCATACACTCGACAAACCGCATTTTGTTTGGTGTCGGCGATGTCGGCCCTAAAAGCACCGTGCGAGCGTCCGGGATCGCAAGCCAAAGGGAAATCGACACATATGTCGAACATGGTGCGGTCGCGGTTATCATCGGTCGGTTTATCGATGCGCACGGTCGCGCGGTAGGCGGCGAGCACGATGAACGAATGGTCGGAATCGCACTCGAAGAGCTTATTCAGACGCCCAATAGGATTTGCGTGGCAGGTGGGGCCGGCAAGATAGAGGCCATTACCGCAACACTCGAAGGCGGTTACGCGACGCATTTCGTCACAGACATGGCCACGGGAGAGGCCTTGTTGGGGGTTTGACAATCACAAGCGGTGGCGAAGGGCCGCTGCCTGTGGAGGTATTCAATGGACCCACCCGCATCACATCGGTTCGTACCGAGGTATCGCGGATCACTCAGCGGAGAGGAGCCGCTTTAATGCAGTCGGAGGAACGTTATGTCATAGGGATCGATTCATCGACGCAATCGGTGAAGGCCATTGCCTGGTCGAAAGACGGTCAGCCTTGTTTCGAAGGGCGTGCGCCGCACACGCTGATAACGCCTGACGCCCACCGCGCAGAACAGGATCCCGACGAATGGTGGAGCGCAGCGATCACTGCCTTGAAAGCTGTAGCCGGAGCTACCGACCCCGACCGCATCGATGGCATAGCGATTTCCAATCAGCGCGAGACAATGGCATTGCTGGACGACCAGCGACGTCCGCTGGCGCCCGCCACGGTTTGGCTCGACCGGCGTGCGCGGGACATGCCCGCCCTCCTTGCTGACGAATTGGGCGCGGATGTTCTGCACGGCATATCCGGAAAGCCGGTCGATGTTATTCCTTGCGTCTATCGCCTGCGCTGGATGCGTGCCAATCAGCCGGAGTTGCTCGATAAGGCGGCTTATATTCTGTCCGTGCATGACTACTTGACGATGCAGCTGAGCGGCACGCCGCAGGCGACATGGACAAGCGCCGATCCGTTCGGAATTTTCGATATCGTCAGTAAAACCTGGTCGAAGACGATCCTCGGCCACCTCATGATCGACGAGGCCAAGCTTCCGCCGCTCAATCCGCCCGCCTCCAGAATCGGCTCTATCTCCCAGGAAGCCGCTGCGCAGACGGGCCTGAAACCAGGCACGCCAATCTTTGCTGCCGGCGGAGATGGTCATTGCGCCGCTCTTGGCGTAGGCGCGATCGAACCGGGGACAGTCTATCTTAATCTCGGAACAGCGGTCGTGGGTGGCCTCTGGTCAGCCACGCCGGAATTGAGCGGACATTGGCGCACGCTGGTATCTCCCACTGGCGACGGCTATGTTCTGGAAAGCGTACAGCGGGGCGGTGCTTTTTTCGTGAACTGGCTGCTCGATAATTTCGCTGGCGGACGCACGGATGTGGCGGTTTTTCAACGACTAGAGGCGGAAGCCATGCGCCTGCCTGTCGGCTCTGACGGGCTGACGGTGTGCCCATATCTGATGGGCTGTATGGATCCCTACTGGGATGAAAATGCGCGGGCGAGTTTTACTGGCTTCGGGCCGGATCACGGAATGGGTCATCTCTATCGCGCATCCCTTGAAGCGATCACGCTCGAATTTGCAAGGAGCTTGCAGGAGATGAGGGCCACGGGGCTCGTAGCCGAGCGAATTTTCGTGATCGGCGGCGGAGCTTCGAGTGTGCTGTGGAGAAAAATGGTTTCAGATGCTACAGGGCTTCCTGTCCATCGCAGCCTCTCCAATGAGGCATCGGCACTTGGTGCAGGCATTGCGGCAGCGGTGGGTGCCGGGTGGTACAGCAATTTCCACGAAGCGAAAAATGCCATGGCGCGGACGACCGAAGCCCTTGCGCCTGATCCTGCCGCTTACGAGGATTGGCTTACCCTCTCGGAAAGACAGGCCCAAGTTTACATCAACAATCGCGAGCAAGGGCGGACGTGAGCCCGGCTCTGTGAACGAGCATGAAGTGGCGCGAACGTTTCAGTGTGCGGTGCCTGGTTTCTCGTTTGCCCTCACAATGGCGTCCGCTTCCTTGCCGTATAGTTCCTCGAAGTGATCGAAGGTCTTGGAAAAATAACCAATGCCCTGCGTCGCCGAGCGCAGCGCCCGCGCCAGATCGTTAAGCGCGCCGCCCGGAACGAGCGCCCGGAAGATGTCCCATCCCTTGGCGGTTTCATCACGGTCGAAACCGAGAACCTGACCGTTGAGAGCGGCGACGATCTGGACAAGGCTGCCTGAATAGACCGACGGGATGTGGAACTCGCTGCGAAAGACCGGCTGCATCAAGACGGTCGACCCTTCGGAAAGCGCCTGTCGCACTCCCATTTTCGATGCAGTCCGGAAGGCGTGTTCCGAACTGTCGACGGTATGGTGCTGACCATCTAACAGCGTTACGCCGACATCGATGACTTCGAAGCCTAGCGGTCCTTTCTCCATCGCTTCGCGCGCGCCCGCTTCGACGGCGGGGATGTAATTGCGCGGAACGGCGCCGCCCTTGATGGTTTCGCCAAAGGTGAAGCCCTGGCCGCGCTCGTTGGGGTGAATGCTCAACTTCACATCCGCGAATTGCCCGGCACCGCCGGTCTGTTTGCGATGGCGGTAGTGAACCTCCGACGGTTTCGTGATCGTCTCGCGGTAGACTGGGCTGGGCGTTCGGTCGGTCACGGAGATATGAAAGACATCGGACAGCGTTCGGCAGAGATCACGCAGATGGACCGGCCCTTGGGCGCGCACGAGTTGAGCGCCCGTGCCTTCCTCCTGCAAGACTTTCAGACCGCGATCCGTCTGGGAAAGCTTCGCCAGCGTTTCTGAAAGTTTGTTTTCATCGCGCTCGCTGCCTGGAATTAGGATCCTTTCAAGCATCGGCGTGGGTGGATCCGTCCACTCGGGCGGGGCGACCACCGCGCCGGAGGTCAATAGCGAAGGGACGGGCAGGTGGTCGGACTTGACCGTTGCGAAGACATCCCCCGGCGCAGGCAGAACCGCCGAATCGGACCGCCCGTTTGCGAGATTTTGTATGGCGCCGAGGTTGGAGCCGCCCAGTGATGCGCCTTGCCGCAGTCCCTCGCCAAGTGCGCGCACGAGCACCGTCTTGCCGACATTCTGGCGATGATAGGCATGGAAGCTCACGGCCACCAGCTTGCCTTCATCGACAGTTCCCGTATGAGCGAGACGCTGCCGAAGAACCCCTAACGGCGGCGCCTCGTGGCGCAGCGCCTTCATCAGCCTCGTCATGCCGTTGCCGTGACTTGCAGCACCGATCAGGACCGGGATAATTCTATTTTCCCTGAGAACCCGTGATGAAATGGCATAGAGCGCGTCGCTGGGCGGCTCGCGATCCTCGATCAGTTCCTCGAGAAGCCAGTCATCAAATTCGGACAGGTGTTCCAGGAGCTCGCTGCGCGCTTCGTGCTCGCGCTCGGCGGCGCTTTCGGGGATTGCGATCAGCGCCGAAGTCTGGCCTTCCCGGTAGCGCCACGCCCGCTCCGAAATCAGATCGCAACTGCCTATGATCCTGTCTCCCTCGCGGATCGGGATCTGGCGAAGCAAAAGCGTGTGGTTGGCGTAG